>VOFD01002661.1_pt1 | contig 47088 bp, 66 predicted proteins | sample 5384101 | NCBI WGS metagenome assembly VOFD01 (sample SAMN12384723, study PRJNA508395) | human gut metagenome | isolation source: healthy gut C | host: Homo sapiens
TGGCGTATTGCTAACGTGACGCGGCCGGACTCTTTTCATCGCCTATCGGTTTGAGGAGACCGGGGCACCTGTCCCTGCGGCTGTGCCGGGGCTTTCTACAAGGTGCAGAGGCCAGCTGACCGTGCGACAGGGAGATTATGGAAAAGGCCGAGTGGCCGGGAACCTGGGTCATCTTTGAACATTTTGACCCCAGGGGGTAACGGACTATGCGCGTGATCACGGGAACTGCCAGAGGCAGGGTATTAAAGGAGCTGAGGGGCTGGAGACACGGCCCACCACCGGCAAGGTGAAGGGAGAGCCTGTTCTCCATCACATACGCTGACATCGAGGGACGGCGGGTGCTGGACCTGTTCGCCGGTACCGACAGTTGGGGCATCGAGGCCCTGAGCCGGGGCGCGCGGGAGTGCGTGTTCATCGACCGGCGGGCGGACGCGGTGCGGTGTTCATCGATGCGGCGCCTGGCGGACAGGGGCCAGGGGCGCAGGACGCGCTGCCGTATTCGCAGCGGGAGAAGTTCGACATCGTGTTTCTGACCCGCCCTACGCCAGCGGGCTTTTTGCAGCAGGCGCCGACGGATATCGCAGCGTCGGACATTTGCCGTGCACATGGTATAATCATAGCAGAGAGCGCGCGGACACGGTGCTGCCCGCGCCCTATGCCCTGTAATGGGAGTACAAATGCTGGCAAGACTGCTGACGGTGTGTATCATTTGGCGGAAATGAGATACGGAATGGAATACCGCCATTTACCCTGGCAGCTTTGGACTCACTCGTCACGCTGGGACACCTGGATATCATCTCGCCGGGCGGCGCGGTGCTTTGATTGCGTGCGAGGCCGCCGCAACCATGCAGGCAATGCAGGCGGGAGCCTCGAGAAGGAGTTGCGCGAGGCGAATGCCGCGGCACTCGCCTGGCTGGGCGAGGACGACGGCTGGGAGATCAAGCATGCCGCGACGTGCCGAAGCTGACTGCGGTGCGACGCCGACTGTTGGCTTTGCGGCGCTGCCGCTGGCTGTACTTCCGCAGATACGAGATCGGACTTCTGAAAACCTGTATGCGAATGGTATTTGACCACAGAGATGTTGAATTGAATTTCGATATTTTCAAAGATTTCTTTGAAAAACACTCGGACATCAATTTGACCGCTCTTTTTCCAACTGTAAAACTCTGGATGAGTTTGTAAGCCTTCTGAAAGGAAGCATCTACTATCGTCCTTTATCTCTTCTCTCCGGTCTGTCCGAACCTACTTTGTGGGATTACGAGATGGCACTTGACCTGTGCTATTTCAAATGGTTCTGGGACAGCCGCAAAAAGGTTCTGACTCGTGACGAAGAAAGAATCTTTATGGACGATTACGGTGTCAAAATGGATTTGCTGAACATACGTTGGATTTATCGTTCCAAGCATTTTTACAACATGAGCAATGCGGACGTCTATGCACATCTGATCGGTATCCAATACCGTCTTCAGACCTCTCAGATCAAAGAGATGGTCGAAGCCGCAACTACAGATGAACTGACCGCGCCCATCAGAAATACTTACTACGGACGACATTTCCCGGAGGAAGCAAAACTTTCACTGGACGATGCCTATTATCAGATCCGTTATCGTGTTCAGCGTAAGAACGCAAAGGAGGATCCATTCTCCATTGCAGTTATCATTTCATATCTCTATGAGAAAGAACATGAGGTTGACGACCTCACAACCACGCTTGAGTGCATCCGATACGGTCTTCCGACCAGTGAGACGCAAAAATATATTTCAAATCTGAAAAGGGGGTGTAATCGTTGATTGAGAAAATGAAATTTCTGAGCGTTACCTATCCGAAAGAAGACATCGACCGTGTGGTGAATGACTATTTATCCAAATACGAAATTCATCTAGAAAATGCTCTTTCCGAGCTTAAGACTGTCAAGTCTCTTCGTCCTTATCTTGAAATCAATCCTTATAAAGACAAGCTCACAAAAGCAGAAGAATTCGCTTCCATGCTCGGTACGGATAAAAATCAGGAAAACCCAACCGGCACTATTTCGATTGAAGAAGCTTCTGAGACTCTCGCAACTCTGGAAAGCAAATTTTCTGATATTTATACAAGAACCAATGCTCTGGAAGCAAAGAAGGAAGATCTGAAAGCTTCTTATGAACGTTTAAGACCGTTCCTTGATTCGATTTTGATATTCACAGCGTACTGCAGTTTAAGTTTATCAAATATCGTTTCGGTAAGATCACACGCGATTACTACAAAAACTGGAGCACTATGTCTACGAAAATCTGGACACCGTGTTCTATCGCTAGCCGAAGATGAGCAGTATGTATGGGGTGTTTACTTTGTGCCGGCGGGCAGAGCCGGACAGATCGATGCCGTATTTTCTTCCCTGCACTTTGAACGCATCCACCTTCCGGATGAATACGAAGGTATTCCACAGGAAGTCGGTACAAAACTTCAGTCTGATATCCATGATCTTGATGTCCAGCTTCAGGAGTGCCGTGAAGAAAGTGCGAAACTGCTCAACGAGTACAAAAACAAAGTCCTGCTTTGCAGAGACAAATTCCGTTCACTCACTTCAAACTTTGATGTGCGTAAACTTGCAACCTGCACAAAAAGAAGGTAAACAGGTCTTCTACATTCTGTGTGGCTGGATGACGGAAAGCGATGCCGCTCGTTTTGAAAAAGACGTAGCCGATGACAAGAATCTGTTCTGTCTGATCGAAAGCAATGAAGATCAGGATAAAGACAGCACACTGACACCGCCTACCAAATTGAAAAACCCTGGTATCTTCCGTCCGTTTGAATTATTCGTTCGTATGTACGGTCTTCCGTCTTACAATGAGATCGACCCGACCATCTTCGTAGCACTGACCTATTCCTTTATTTTCGGTGCCATGTTCGGTGATGTCGGTCAGGGACTCTGCCTGGTGATCGGCGGTGCCCTGCTCTACCATTTCAAAAAAATGGAACTCGCAAAGATGCTTAAGCAGTGCCGGAGTCTCTCTACGATCTTCGGTTTCCTGTTCGGCAGTTTCTTCGGTTTTGAGGATGTCATACCTGCACTCTGGATGCATCCGAAGGATGCAATGACAACGCTTCCGTTTATCGGTACTATGAACACCGCTTTCGTTGTTGCCATCGCATTTGGTATGTTCCTGATCCTGACAACGATGGTTCTGCATATTATCAATGCAGTCCGCAGAAAAGATGCTGAGAACATCTTTTTTTGATACAAACGGTATCGCCGGTTTTGTATTCTACGGTGCGATCGTTGCAGTCGTTTTCTTATTTATGACAGGTCATGCCATCCCGGCGACCGGTGTTCTGGTGGTTATGTTCCTCATTCCGTTGATCCTGATCGGCTTCAAAGAGCCGCTCGGTAAACTGGTCGAGAAAAAAGCAGATGCTATGCCAAAAGAAAAAAGGCATGTTCCTTGTAACTGCATTTTTCGAACTGTTTGATGTATTACTGAGCTACTTCTCCAACACGCTGTCTTTCGTGCGTATCGGTGCTTTCGCCGTCAGCCACGCGCCTATGATGGAAGTAGTCCTGATGCTTGCCGGAGCCGAATCCGGAAACATCAACTGGATCGTTATCGTACTTGGTAACGTTTTTGTATGTGGTATGGAAGGTTTGATCGTTGGTATTCAGGTACTTCGTCTGGAATACTACGAGATGTTCTCCCGTTTCTACAAAGGCGAAGGACATCCATTCACACCATTTGTTAAAAAATCCGTTGATTAACATTTAAAAGCAAAATAACGGAAATAAAATATTTTATATTTGTGAGTTCATAATCACACACGATTAAGGAGGAAATTACTATGTCAACTATTACAAAATTCATTTTTATCGCAAAGACTGCTTCTGAGCATCGTCGTACCAACCGCAAAGCATTTCTGATCGGTGAAAAGAACCGTGGACGCTTCAAAACCACACTTGGCATCAACTGCTTCCTCTTCTTTGGAACCATGGCTCTTGCCGTTATCATGATCTTCGGCGACGGTTCTGTAGCACTGGCGACTGATACTGCTTCTGCATCTGCAAGCGGTCTGGCGGCTGGTATGGGTTATCTGGCAACCGCACTGGTAACCGGTCTTTCCTGCATCGGTGGTGGTATCGCCGTTGCAAACGCAAGTTCTGCTCTGGGTGCTATCAGCGAAGACGGCAGCATCTTTGGTAAATCCATGATCTTCGTAGCTATGGCCGAAGGTATCGCTCTGTATGGTCTGATCATCTCCTTCATGATTCTTGGTAAACTTTAATTTCCTGTTCGCATATCAGGAGGCAATTAATTTATGAAAATGTTCTTGATCAGTGATAACGTAGACACTCAGACGGGCATGCGCCTGGCAGGCGTAGAAGGCTGTATCGTGCACGAACGTGCGGAACTTCGTAAAGCACTGGAAGACGCGATTGCCAATAAAGAAAACGGTATTATTCTCCTGACCGAAAAATTCGGTCGGGAGTTTCCGGATATTATTGATGATGTCCGCTTAAACCGCCGTCTTCCACTTCTTATCGAAATCCCTGACCGCCACGGTACCGGCCGCAAACCGGACTTTATCACTTCCTATGTAAGCGAAGCAATCGGAATAAAATTATAAAGAAGGTGAGATATTTTGACTACGGAAGAAAAGCTTAAATATTTTGAAGAATCTTCTCTGGAAGAGGCCAGAAAACAGGCTTCTGCCATGATTGAAGAATATAAAGTAAATCTGGACAAGGTAGAAAAAGAACACAAAGCAACCACTCTTCGCCAGTCTGATTTACAGTTAAAAACAGAAAGCGACAATCTGAAGAGAAACAACAATATGGCTCTTTCCAAAGAGCAGCTTCAGATCAAGCGTAAGATCACACAGAAACAGAATGAACTGAAAGAAAAGCTTTTTGTCGAAGTAAAACAGTCGCTTGAAGATTACATGACTACTTCAGCATATCAGCAATTTGCTGATCAAACAGATCAAAAACATTCAGAAAGAGGCCGGTTCCGGAAAACTGATCCTTTACATTGACCCTGCAGACTCCGACAAACGTTCCAGTCTCCAGGTCGCAACCGGAGCTCCTGTTACCGTTTCTGAATATTCCTTTATGGGCGGCACAAGAGCCGTTCTTCAGGATCGCAACATCCTGATCGACAATTCTTTCGCTTCCAAACTGGAAAAGTTAAAAGCAGACTTCTCATTTAACGGAGGTGCTACAAATGCATAAAACAGGTACTATTTACGGCATTAACGGATCCTGTTATTTACCTGAAAGGCAACACAGGATTTCAGATGGCTGAAATGGTCTACGTCGGAAAAGAACGTCTGGTAGGCGAAGTTATCCGTCTGACAAACGATATCACGACCATTCAGGTCTTCGAGGAAACCACAGGACTTCGTCCTGGTGACCCGGTAGAAGCTACCGGCGATGCTATTTCCGTAACACTTTGGCCCTGGTATCCTCAACACTATTTTTGACGGTATCGAGCGTCCGTTAAGTGAGATCGCAAAATCCTCCGGTAAATACATCAGCCGTGGTGTCAGCGTTGATTCTTTGGATACGGAGAAAAAATGGCAGACACATATCACCGTAAAACCGGGTGAATTTGTTTCTGGCGGCACGATCATCGCAGAAGTTCAGGAAACACAGGCAATCGTCCACAAATCCATGGTTCCTCCGAACATTTCCGGTACTGTGCTGGAAGTTGCAATGGATGGAGAATACACGATCAACGAACCGATCGTAACCGTTCAGCTTGCAAACGGAAAAAGAAAAAAACTGACACTACCAGAAATGGCCGATCCGTGTTCCGCGTCCGACTGCTTTGCGCAAGATTCGCGGCAAGCAAACCGCTCATCACCGGACAGCGCATCATCGACACGCTGTTCCCCATCGCCAAAGGTGGTACTGCCGCTATCCCTGGCGGTTTCGGTACCGGAAAAACCATGACCCAGCATCAGCTGGCCAAATGGTGCGACGCCGACATCATCATCTACGTCGGGCTGCGGCGAACGCGGCAACGAGATGACACAGGTTCTGGAAGAGTTCTCTGAACTGGTTGACCCAAGAAGCGGCAAACCTCTGATGGACCGTACTACTCTGATCGCCAACACATCCAACATGCCCGTGGCCGCCCGGGAGGCCTCAGTCTATACCGGCATGACCATTGCGGAGTATTACCGCGACATGGGCTATGATGTAGCGATCATGGCAGACTCCACATCCCGTTGGGCAGAAGCTCTTCGAGAACTTTCCGGCCGACTTGAGGAAATGCCGGCAGAGGAAGGTTTCCCTGCTTACCTGGCTTCCAAGCTTTCCGCTTTTTATGAGCGTGCCGGAATGATGCAGACCTTAAACGGCTCCGAAGGAAGTGTTTCCATCATCGGTGCAGTTTCTCCACAGGGCGGTGATTTCTCTGAGCCTGTCACCCAGAACACCAAACGTTTTGTCCGCTGTTTCTGGGGACTTGACAAGAATCTTTCCTACGCGAGGCATTTCCCGGCAATCCACTGGCTGACCAGCTACAGTGAATATGTAAATGACCTGGCACCATGGTACCGTGACAATGCCGACAAGAATTTCGTAGACGAACGAAATCAGCTGATGGCGATCCTGAACCAGGAAAGCAACCTGATGGAGATCGTAAAACTGATTGGTAGTGATGTACTTCCGGACGATCAGAAGCTGGTTCTGGAAATCGCAAGAGTCATCCGTCTCGGATTTTTACAGCAGAATGCATTCCACAAGGATGATACCTGTGTTCCGATCCGCAAACAGTTCCTGATGATGGACCTGATCCTGTATCTGAACACAAAGGCAAAAGCCCTGGTTACCATGGGTATGCCGATGTCCATTTTGAAAGAAAGCAACATTTTTGACCGCATCATTTCCGTGAAATACGATGTTCCAAATGACCGTCTGGATATGTTCGATGACTACCGCAAAGAAGTCGATCGTTTCTATGACGAAGTACTTGAAAAGAACGCTTAGGAGGAAAAGAAATGTCAATAGAATATTTAGGCCTGAACGAGATTAACGGCCCTCTGGTCGTTCTGGAAGGCGTGCAGAATGCCTCCTTTGAAGAAATCGTAGAGATCGTTGTGGATAACAACGAAAAGAAACTCGGTCGTATCGTAGAGCTCTACGAAGACAAAGCCGTTATCCAGGTATTTGAGGGAAATGAAGGTATGTCCCTTAAAAATACCCACACAAAGCTGACCGGACATCCAATGGAGCTTGCCGTATCACTGGACATCCTCGGCCGTACCTTCAATGGTATCGGACAGCCGATCGATGGTCTGGGTGATATCTATCCGGAAGCACACATCAATGTAAACGGTCTGCCGCTGAACCCGGTTACCCGTGAATATCCGCGTAACTACATTCGTACCGGTATTTCCGCGATCGATGGTCTGACCACTCTGATCCGCGGACAGAAGCTTCCGATTTTCTCCGGAAATGGTCTGCCACATGACCGTCTGGCGCTCAGATCGTAAAACAGGCTTCTCTGGGTGATAATTCCGATGAAAAATTTGCGATCGTTTTCGCAAACTATGGGTGTTAAATATGACGTAGCAGAATTCTTCCGCAAGACTTTCGAAGAAAGCGGTGTTTCTGACCACGTAGTTATGTACCTGAACCTGGCAAACGACCCGGTTGTAGAGCGTCTGATCACACCGAAGGTTGCCCTCACCGCAAAGAGAGTATCTTGCTTTTGAAAAAGGAATGCACATCCTGGTCATCCTGACAGACATCACATCCTTCTGCGAGGCCATGCGAGAGGTTTCCTCCTCCAAAGGTGAAATTCCTTCCCGTAAAGGTTATCCTGGATACCTCTACAGTGAACTGGCTACAATCTACGAACGTGCCGGTATCGTAGAAGGCGTCGAAGGTTCCGTAACCCAGATCCCGATCCTGACCATGCCAAACGATGATATCACACCCGATCCCTGACCTTACCGGTTATATCACCGAAGGTCAGATCGTTCTGGACAGACAGCTCTCATGGACAGGCAATCTATCCGCCTATTAACGTACTGCCATCTCTTTCCCGTCTGATGAAGGACGGTATCGGTGAAGGTTACACAAGAGAAGATCATCAGGATGTTGCAAACCAGTTATTCTCCTGCTACGCAAAAAGTTGGAGATGCAAGAGCCCTGGCATCCGTTATCGGTGAGGACGAACTTTCTCCTCTGGATAAAACCTATCTGAAATTCGGACAGGCATTCGAGCATACCTTTGTCGGACAGGGCGAGGACGAGAACCGTTCTATCGTTGAGACTCTTGATCTTGGCTGGAAACTTCTGCGTATGCTTCGCCAAGAGAAGAACTTGACCGTATCGATACGAAGATCCTGGATAAATATTATAACGAATAGAGGTGAGCCTATGGATCCGAATACCTTCCCTACGAAGGGCAATTTAATTCTGGCAAAAAACTCCCTCGCACTTGCCAAACAGGGCTATGTGCTGATGGACAAAAAAAGAAATATTCTGATCAGGGAACTTATGGGACTCATCCAGCAGGCCGAATCCATTCAGAAAGAAATTGATTCTACCTTCCGCATGGCTTATGCCGCACTGCAGATGGCAAACATCAAACTGGGCATCAGCCTTGTAGAAGAGATCTCCTACTCCGTACCGGTTGAGGATTCTATCCGCATCCGTACAAGAAGTATCATGGGTACGGAGATCCCCCTGGTAGAAGCTGATACCAGACCTGCTTTCCCGACTTACGCTTACTACAGTACAAACATTGCACTGGACCAGGCAAAAGCCTCATTTGAAAAAGTAAAAGCAGCTTTCCATCAAGCTTTCCATGATCGAAAATTCAGCTTACCGGCTGGCAAACAATATCAAAACCCAGAAGCGTGCCAACGCTCTGAAAAATATTACCATCCCACGTTATACCGTTCTTACAAAAGACATTCAGAATGCACTGGAAGAAAAAGAGCGTGAAGAATTCACCCGACTGAAAGTCATCAAAAGAATGCAGAGCAAGAAGGCTTAACAAGTGGATTTCCCGAACCTGGCGGACAATTTTTGTCCCCTGGGTTCTGTCTTTTTTCTCTCACAGTTCTCTCATATTTCAGACGTAAAATCTCTATTCAGGCAGAACACACTTAAGACCCGGAATGTAATCTTGGTCAGGTCTGCTGACATTTACCTGTCAGAATATGTGTTTTCTCTTGACTTTCTAAGCTAAATCTTGTAAAATTCTTATGTAATAATTTTGTAATATATTTAACATGATTTCAAAATCTTGATCTTCATGATTTTTAAAAGGAGCAATTTATGAAAAAAGCAGATTATCGTTACCATGCTTTTAGCAAAGGCAGCACTTGGCACAGTCAGTCCTTCTATGAAAGCGGAAGCAAAGTGGAGGGCAGATGCAAACGGCCGCTGGTATACCATCAAGGCTCGCACCGGGCTACGCTGTTGGCTGGAAGCAGATCGGTAAGTATACTTACTATTTTGAAAAAAAAACAAATACGCCGTAACCGGCTGGAAATTGATCGATAAAAAATGGTACTATTTTGATATAAAAGGCAGGCTGCTCGCCAATCGCTGGGTAGATGGATATTATCTTTCTGCTGACGGCTCCATGCTGCAAGCACTGTCATTACCTCCGGGGATCAAATTTACACGATTGATGCAAACCTAAACATTGTCCGGGATCCTTCTTCGGCAGACGGTTCTGACATCCTGATTCCCGGCGTGACGGAAAACAAAAATACCTGGGTAGAGAATGATGGTAAGTATTATTACTACAACTACAAAGGTAAACTTGCAAAAAGGCTGGTCTGCGTATCCGTGACAAAACTTATTATCTTAATACCGAAACTGGAGAACGTTACAGTGGCTGGCTCAAATACAACGGCAAATATTATTACTTTGATGCTGAAACCGGCCTGATGCTGAAAGGCTGGAACAAGATCGGCAACTATACATACTTCTTTAAAACAGACGGTTCTGCACCGAGAAAGTGGAAAAAGATCAAAGGCAAATATTATTACTTGGTAAAAAAGGCCGTATGTACACCAACAGGATCATCAGCAAAAAGTATTATGTAAATGCCGCCGGTGAACGTACTTATGGTTTTGCTCAGATCGGTGCCGACACTTACTATTTCCATCCGACAACCGGAAAGATGATGACCGGCTGGGTACTGGTTGGCAAAGCAAATATTATTACTTTGATGCAAACGGTAAAATGGTCACCGATACCTGGATCGGCAAACGCTACCTGAAATCAAACGGTCAGATGGCAAAGAGTCGCTGGGTAGGTGCTTACTATATAAACAAAAAGGGAAACCGTACCAGAAAGACACGTTCTACCGGAATCTGGACACAGAAAGGCAAAACCTACTTCCTGGATTCCAATTACCAGAAAGCAAAAAAACCAGTGGGTCGTTTCTGCAAGTGGCAGATATTATTATACAGATGAGAACGGCATTGTCCTCACCAACCAGTGGGTAGGCAATTATTATGTAGGAGAAACTGGTGCAAGAGTCACCAGCCAGAAACTGCAGATTGATGATAAGACTTACTATTTTACTTCCGACGGAAGCAAAGCAACCGGTATTGTTACCCTGAACGGCAAAACCTATTTATTTGACCGTAACGGAGTCATGGTTACAGGATGGTATAATAACAGCGTCGCAACGTTCTATTTTCTTCCGACGACCGGTGAAATGGTCAAGAGCCAGATCATGATCATTGACAACGTATTCTACTCTTTCGATGCAAATGGATATATGACTGACCAGAATGCTTCCGATTCCGATCTGACATTCGGTTCCAAAATTGCGCTTATGCGACTCAGTTTATCGGAAATCCATATGTTTACGGCGGAACCAGCCTGACAAACGGTGCAGACTGCTCCGGTTTTACGCAGTCCGTCATGAGCCATTTTGGCATCAAGATCCCTCGTACCGCCGACCAGCAGGCAATCGGCTACGATGGCACAACAACCAAATATGCTACCGCAAAATCATTTCCATCAACAATATCCAGCCCGGAGATCTGGTATTTTATTACCAGCCAATCTCACACGTTGGGCTTTACATCGGAAACGGGCTGATTGTACACGCCTCTACAGAGGCGCCTTACCCGGTGGGCGGTATTAAGACCTCACCATTTAACTTTGCTACAATCCGTGCGATTGTACGCTACTGGTAAGCAAGTGCAGAGAGGTTTTAGAATGTGTAAATGAACGAATTCCTCGAAGGCATGTTCGAGTACCTTCTTAGGAATTGTTCATTTTGCACATTGCCAAAAGTTCCTGGCTTGCCAGGAGTCGCTTAAGCGGAACAGTCCTTTCAGGCCAGGGTACAAAACACAGAACAGAAAAAAAGACAGAGATAGAGTAACGGAAACTTGTCGCCGTCACTATGCCTCTGTCTTTTGTTGTCTGGCACAATTTACACTTCTATCGTATAATTTTAGTTTCTTATTGTTTATGTTGATTTTAATTGTTTTTAAAAATATATTGAAATAATGAGAGTTATATGATAATATACTTTCAAAGCATATTTCTTAACGTTCTTGGCATCCTGCCATCTATATTTTCTAATCACATTTCAGAAATTCATGCTTTTCAATCAAACAAATCAATTTAAAAAGCAGGAGTTTCAAACTGTTAAAAAAGAAAGCATAGATCGTATGGCTGGCACATTTTTGTACGCTCCTGCAAAAAAAAAGGAGGTACTGCCTGTGGCTAAAAAAGAACAACCAACTGCAAACCGTAATTACAAGGATACGGTATTCCGTATGCTGTTTTCTGACCGCAAAAATTTATTATCTCTTTATAATGCAGTCATGGTTCTCATTATGATGATCCGGAAAAACTGGAAATCATCACACTGGAAAATGCCATTTATATGGGAATGAAAAATGATCTGGCTTTCATCATCGGTACAGACTTGTTTCTGTATGAACATCAGTCTACTTATAGTCCAAATATGCCATTGCGAGATTTATTCTATATTTCCAGTGAATATCAGAAATTGGTCGATCATAAATCGCTTTACTCTTCATGCCTGCTGAAAGTCCCGGCACCACAGTTTATCGTATTTTATAATGGAACTGAAAAAAAAGAAAGATCATTGGGTAAACCATTTGTCGGAAGCTTTTTGAAAATCTGTCCGGTGAACCAAAACTGGAGCTGGAAGTTCTGACCTTAAACATCAACGAAGGGCATAATGAAGAGCTGATGGAACAATGCCAGACTTTAAGAGAATATGCACAGTATGTAAATTGTGTCCGTAAATATGCGGAGGAATTGAATTGAATGAAGCAGTCAAGCTGGCTGTTGATGAATGTATCCGTAATAACATTCTCTCCGAATTTCTTCGTGCAAATAAATCGGAGGTGATCTCGATGAGTATATTTGAATACGATAAAGAAGAGGAAGAACGAAAACTCAGAAAAGCTGAATATGAAGCTGGTGTAGCTGATGGACTTAATACTGCAAAAAAAGATGCCGCTATTGCTTTTGCAGAACTTCATGTGCCGATTGAGCAAATTGCCCTCGCATTGAAAGTAGATGTGGAAGCAGTAAAAAAATGGCTTCGTGAAACAGGTAAATAAAAAATTGACCGTTGGTTTCCCGGCAGGTGTAAAGAACTGAAATGCCGCACATTTTAAAATAGTGTTTGCAAAAGAATAGTATTGCATGTGCAAATGAACGAATTCCCCGAAGGGCACGTAAAAGTGCCTTCTTGGGAATTGTTCATTTTGCACATTGCCGTACGTTTTTGAACAGCCATAGTTTTTAAAAACACTTCATATCATATTTTACACGCTGGCAGGAAACAGCCTTTTGCCACGCTGGTACACGCAGAAAGTTTTTAGAATCAAAACGTTCCGCATCAAAATAGTAAAAAAGCAGAGGCACAGTGACGGCGGCAAATTTTTGTTACTTTACTTCTGCTTTTTAATGTTCTGTATTTTGGCTTGAGAAAGCTTTTTCGCTTAAGCACTCACTGACAGGCCAGGAGCTTTTGGCAATGTGCAGACGAACTGCATTGTAAAAACATGGTGCGTAAAATAATACAGCCATGATGAATGCGAAAACAAATCGCTCTGACGGTAGCAAGTCTTCCGTCGTGAAGTTTGCGATGCCGCCGCCCCAAGGAGCCGCTGTCTGAGCCTCGAAGAGGCGAGTTTAGGCGAAGGGCGGCTAACAGGCGAGCGAACCGAACAGGAAACGCAGCGTGTCAGGAGATTGTTTTCGGATCATCATGGCGTTATATTTTACATATAAGTTTTCTTAATGCCCATCTTCTTGCCCTTCGGACAAGAAGCATCCCTCGCTCTAAAGAGCTCGGTCAATTTTTATTTTACTTTTACTGTTACGATCTCTTTCTTCTTTCCGGCTTTAACCGTAATCTTCGCTGTTCCGGCTTTCTTGGCTTTCACCACTCCTTTTGCATTTACAGTAGCTACTTTTTTTTATTGTCGCTGGTAAATGTTACTTTATCGGAAGCGGTGATCGGCTGAAGCCTGCTTTGATTTTATAGCTCTTCTTTTTCTTTAAAGTAATCTTCTTTTTGTCCACTGTAATTTTCTTTACGGCAACTTTCTTTTTCTGTACTTTTACGTTGAATGAAGTACTGTAACCGCTGGCAAGTGTTACCGTAATTTTGCTGTTCCGATCTTCTTTCCTTTGATCGTACCATTCTTAGAAACGGTTGCTGTTTTTGTATCACTGCTCTTATAAGAAACAATCCTGTCAGTCGAAGGCATTCTTATGGTTTTTATTTTGTAAGAGCTTTTCACTTTCAATGGAACCGTCACATCCGACTTCACATTCAATTCCACGTATGGTGTCTGTGCAACTTCCAGTGGAACATACGTATCTGCTTTTGCAAAACATGCACCAAAAACACTGGATTTTCCATAGTGATCAGCAGTTAAAATATACTGCTTTTTCCTTTTTTCCAGCTTGCAGTTCAGTGTACCGATCGCCATTCCTTTCGACTGATATCCGCTGGCTGTTTTTTCGTATACACGGAACCAGCAGGATTTCTGCCAGTAGTCTGCACCATATCCGGTGACGCTCACATAATAAGCACCGCTTTTATCCGGTGTAAACCAATAATACGCAGTTTCTCCGTCCGTGTACTTTAAAGAAGAATAGGATTTTTTCATATCCAGTTTGTTGGAGCTGTTCAGTGACAGGTCACGTATCGTGATCGGATAACCAGTTCCTGTCAATTTCTCCTTCTCTCCATTATCGCTGTTCATGGATAACGTTTTCAGAGACACTCTGACCTGGTAATTTCCCTTTGCACCAGCCATACCCGGATTGTTTACAACATTTGATATATCATTCCCGTTTGCATCCAGAAACATAACATTAAATACATATTTATAATCATCTGTAAGAGAAAAAGCAGTACCATTATCCCAATCAAACGAATAAGTCTTTGTGCCATTTTCATATTCGACTGTCAGTTTCGCCCCATCCGGGGAAATGGTTTCAAAATCTGCATTGTAGAAAACATCTCTGGCATTTGCTTTCTGCAGGGTAACGTTTTTAATATCTGGAGCTTTGCGGAAGGTGATCGTACCCGTTCCCTGCACCTGTCCATCTACAGAATCCTGCAGTTCCAGACAGAATGTATAAGATTCTGTATTGTTCAGCTTTTCTGCAAAATACAGTGCATCGGAAGAGTAATCATCCAGTACGTGAATGTTCATATTTTCCGGGAAATTAAGATCAACATAATAATATCCTGTTTCTTCCGGTGTAAACGTGAAATAATATTTCTGTCCGACCTGTGAGAAACTTCTGGTGTATGTCTGGTTCAGTACCAGTGGCACTTCCAGTTCATCACTCTGTGCCTGTACAAAAGCATCTGTGCTGTTTGCTGTATTTACATCGTCTGTTACATTTGCAGTTTCTGTCAGTTTTTCCGTATCTGCCAGTTCTGTCGCCTGTGCTGTTACACCTATTGTGCCGGCGGCAATCACTGCCGCCAGCAATATTCCATAATATTTTTCTTCATCTGAACCTCCTGATTCTTTTACTTCTTATTTTCATTTATTACTTTTGACAATCATCAGTATACTACATCTTAGAAACTCCCTGTAATATCTTTGGTTCTATCTCCTTTCTCAGGTCTTCCGTCTTTTTTCCTGTTCTGGTTGCTGTAAAAATCCCCCTGAGATATTCCGGCAAACATCAGGTACAACACAACTGCTGTCAGAGATTTTCCAAAAGGGGATTCTATATCTGCAAATCAAATTACATCATTTTACTTTTACCTTGCATTTTGCTGTTATTTTTCCGGATTTTACAGTGATCACCGCTGTTCCCTTTCCGTCGTAGGCTGTATGATAACACACCATTCTGAAAAAATTATGTTCTTTTTTTGGAATGGACTCCTCTTTCTTCAGACCGCACTTCACGCAGGTAACTCGCTGAATTCCTGCGTCTTAAAGTCAGATGCATTCCATTCATCCTCTGTTCCGATGTAACGTACTGCGAGCAGAGAAGTGAGATCTGTAACAAGCTTCGTTCCAACTGTTGTCACTGTTTTCGGGAACGTAATATACTGCAAAGAACCACATGCCGCAAATGCTACGGCTGCCGCAAGCATCGCCGCAAAAAGTTTTTTTCGTCTCATAATATTTTCATTCTATTTCTTATAAGATCCTCCCATATAGCAAAATTATAACGTAACAATATCCTGTTTTCAATCATATATCAGCGACATTCTTGTACTTAGGAGGATTATACCATGAGCAAATTATAATTTTCTGATAATTCACTCATTTTTTATAAGTATACAAATATGCGATTTTTCACTTTTTGACGTTTGGAAACATCACTTATCATTTCTTCACAAAACGTGCGTTTGCTTTTTGGAATTTATAAACACTGCCTTTGTGCACAAAAAATGTGGATAATGTTGATAACTCAGTGTATAACTCTATTTTTCAGCAAATTCGACATTTTTCACTGTGGATAACTCGTGCGTGAATCCACAGGAATTTATCCACACTCTGTTTATATCTCAAATCTTTTTGTGCATTTTGCCAAACGGCTTTTTTATTGTTTTCTATTTAATTAGAATTGTCTTAATCAGCGTGTAAATATTTAAAATTATCTAATTATTTCATCCTAATTCCAGAAGACTTCCGCTTCCGCAAACAATGTGCAAACAAATCTATCTTATCATCCTTCAACCTTCAATTAAGATAAACACTCCGCAGAAACGCAGTATTTTTCCTTATAACGTAAGAAGGGAGCGTTCTTGCGAACACTCCCGTTTTAGTTCTCTGTTCAATTAATCTTATTCTTAAAAGTAACTTCTTCCGCACAAGCGGTTCTGTAATCTACGCTTGATACGATGATACCGGTCTGTTCGTTACTTGCGTGAACAACCTGACCATTGCCGATGTACATGGATACGTGTCCGATACCGCTTCCGTTATCATAGAACAACAGATCGCCCGGCTGTAAATTGCTCATATCTACTGCAGTACCGCCGCCTGACTGAGATGCGACTGTACGTGAAATGCTGATTCCGAAGTTTGCCAGGACAGACTGTGTAAATCTAGAGCAGTCTGTTCCGTTTGTCAGGCTTGTACCACCATATACATATGGATTACCAACAAACTGAAGTGCATAGTTTACAACGCTCTGTCTGAGAGAATCAGAACTGCTTGCATTTGACTGTGGAACATCTCCGGTATAGTCAGAACCCGATGGTGCAGAGCTGTCTGTCGTTGTACTTCCGGTGGTATCACCTGTTGTATAATCCGGTGTTGTCGTTGTATCGCCTGTGCCGTAATCCGGAGTAACGGTAACATCACCTGTGCTGTAATCTGGTGTTGTTGTCGCATCACCTGTCGTGTAGTCCGGTGTTGTTGTCGTATCACCTGTTGTGTAATCCGGTGTTGTCGTTGTATCCGTTGTTGTGGACGGTGCCTGTGTTTCCTGCTGTGTCTGATCACCTGTCCAATTCTGATTTCTTTGCTGAGATGCCTGTGCCTCTTTGCTGTCTTTGCATACGCCGCTTCTGCTTCTGCCTGCTGGCGTCTTCGCTTCCGCTTCTCTTCTTTGCCTGTGCCTCTCTTCGCCGCCTGATACTGTTCAGCCATATATGTCGCATACTGTGCTTCATCTGCAGAACTTACTGCGGTAGAAGCGATTTCCTGTACGTTATAATCTAATTCCTGCTCAGATGCAAGCTGTTTTGCTTCTGCCGCCGCTACGATTGCTTCCTGTGCCGCATAGGGTCGCTTCGTTTGCATCCGCATTGTTCATCGCATTGATTCTTTGCTTCTTTCATCTGATCTGCACGATCCAGAGCACTCTGTACTGCCTCTTCTCTTGCTGTACTCGTTTCGATGGATTCTGCCTCTACAAATTTTGTTTCACAGTCTACATAGTCGCTGGAAACATATCCAACTACGTCATTATCAACTGCTACTTTTACCCAGCCGTCTTCCTGATCAATAACCTGAAGTCGCTGTGAGTCTCCAACCAGTGCGATAACATCGGAATCAGTGCTTGCTTTCTTACGAACCATCAGAGTCTCTGTATTTACCGTAGCTACATCATCTCCGACTTCTGCCGCCAGCTCTTCTGCCTGTGCACCTGTTACAAAATAATCTTTGCTTACATATCCTGTAACATCTCCGGATTTGATCAGGTACCAGTCACCTGTCTGACCAATGATCTCTCTTTGCTGAATTGTTATATAACTTTCCAACGATCTGACCTGTCTCTGTGCTTGCTTCATCACGAATATTTACATATTCATCAACCTGAGCAATTACCAGACTGTCATAACCGGTTGCAATCACTTTTTTGTTTCGGAATTTTCCTTCTTTTCCTGACTTGCAATGATCTCAGCTCCGATTCCTGCTAATGGCATCTCCCCTGCTGCAAAAGCGGTAAGACCGGTGCTTGCGAAAATAACGCTTCCTGCAAGACAACATGCAGTGACTTTTACTACTCCTCTTTTCATTACTTATATCTACCTCCATGTATTGAAAACACTGTGTAATTTTCATTTATTACAAAACTGTTACATTTTTTACACGCTAATCATAACAAACCGGAGGTGTTTTGTCAACAGTAATTAATATCTTTTATAAGGATTTCATACATTTTTCAAATATTTTTTCACAGATATGAAACAGTATTTGACTTTAAAAGAGGCTCTGCAAATTATTTTATACTTCTGCAATTCACGTATATTCCGCTTTGTTCCGGGTATTAGCATTAAATACTGTGCTGAACGGACTCTACTGCATTTGCACCATCTGCTGCGGCTGTAATAATCTGACGTAACATTTTTGTACGCACATCACCGGCTGCAAAGATTCCCGTAACATTTGTGACACAATTTTCATCTGCCACGATATAACCTGCCTCATCTTTTTAATTTCATCCGGAACCATGTTCGTATTTGGTTTCATACCGACAGCTACAAACACACCATCCACAGGAAGATGTTTCTTCGCACCTGTTTTCTTATTTTCAATAAACAGTGCCTCTACCTGATCTTCACCGCAGATTTCATTGACAACGGTATCCCAGATAATCTCCACATTCGGCAGAGCCATTAATTTCTTCTGTAGACTCTTTGCCGCACGCAGCTCATCTCTTCTGTGGATCAGATAAACTTTCTTGCATCCTCTTGCAAGAAACAGGGCATCTCCGACTGCCACATCTCCGCCTCCTACTACGGCAACCGTTCTTCCCTTTGAAAAATGCTCCATCACAGGTCGCACAGTAAGAAACACCCATGCCAGCCAGCTCTTTTTTCACCCGGAACGCCCAGTTTTCTGTGACTTGCCCCCGTACTGATGATAATATTTTTTTTGCATAAAAATCACCTTCGTTTGTACGCACCGTTTTCTGTGTTTCTTCTATTATAATGTCTTTTACTTCTGCAATCTGAAATTTCGCCTCCAGTGCATCCGCATGAGAACGGAATTTCATGCCAAGCTCATATCCATTCATTCCCGGCAGTCCCGGATAATTATCCACCTCTGCCGTGTTCACTACCTGTCCTCCACTGATATATTCCTTTTCCAGAACCAGAGTATCCAGTCCCGCCCTCTGGGCATAGATCGCAGCACTTAAACCTGCAGGTATAGCCCGAACCAATGATGATCAGATCATATGTTTTTTCCATTGTATTTCCTCCTGATATCCATTATTTTCCTGTTGCTTACCGTATATTCCTGAAATGCTATCCGATATTAGTATAGTCAATCTTTTTGTAAAATAAAAGCATTGACAAACGGTTTTTTTAGATTATTATAATAATAACTATTACTAATATTATGATATCAGGATTAACTTGAAATTTTTAAGCTTGGCATCATTTATCTAAAGGAGAACATTATGGCAGTTTTAAAGTACAGTAAACAGCGAGAAGCCATCCGGGATTTTCTTGCTCACTCGGAAGAACATCCGACTGCTGATATGGTTTACATGAATTTGCGGGAGAGCTTTCCAAATATCAGTCTCGGTACGGTTTACCGCAATCTGTCCCTGCTCTCTGAGACCGGACAGATCCTCAAGTTAAATATGCGAGATAGTGCTGACCGTTTCGATGGCAGGATCACACCACACGATCACTTTGTGTGTGAAAGATGCCATTGTGTAGAAGATATCTTCCTGGATGATAACGAGGAGATCACCATCGCAGCACAAAAAAAATTTGATGGCAAAATCAGAAGTCACACGACTACTTTTTACGGAATCTGCAAAAAATGTTTAGCATAATATAGATATCTGCTAAAACAGGAAAATTCTGTTGTTAAACACACTACAGTAAAAACCCCGCAAAACTTAATGAAAAAACTATTAAAAAAGTCTTGACGGAAAGCAAAAAGATGTGCTATCTTAATATCAGTAACAATTACTATTATTAATACAAGGATTCAACCTGTGAATGTTCAGAGCGTAAAAGTTTTGGACATCCCAGGATTAGCTTATTAAAAATCAAAGTGAAAAGGAGATCAAAAAAATGGCAATGTGGTTATGTTTATGAAGGCGAAGCAGCTCCGGAAGTCTGTCCAGTATGTAAAGCACCGGCTTCTAAATTCAAAGAGATGGATACAACAATGGCATGGGCCGCAGAGCACGAAGTAGGTATCGCTTCTGATGTTCCGGAAGACATCAAAGCTGACCTGAGAGCAAACTTCCAAGGAGAATGCTCTGAAGTAGGTATGTACCTGGCTATGGCAAGAGTTGCTCACAGAGAAGGATATCCGGAAATCGGTTGATACTATGAAAAAGCAGCTTATGAAGAAGCAGAACATGCTGCTAAATTCGCTGAATTATTAGGTGAAGTTGTAACAGACAGCACAAAGAAAAACCTTCAGATGCGTGTAGAAGCCGAGAACGGTGCTACAGCCGGTAAATTCGACCTTGCCAAACGTGCAAAAAAAGCTCTGAACCTGGATGCAATCCATGACACCGTTCATGAAATGGCAAAAGACGAAAGCATTTGCAGGTCTGCTTAAGAGATATTTCGGAGAATAATATTCAAGTCGAACGCACGCAGAAGTTGGAGTTTTCTCCGACCAGAATAAATTCATTTCCACGGAGGTGCCAGTATGGATTTAAATGAAACCACCTGTTTCTGTGCTGATGTGACAGCCGGAGATATCCAAAAAGCGTATGACGAAGGTCATACTACCGTTGATGCAATCGGTGAAGCAACCGAAGCCGGAACCCTCTGCGGCGGCCGCCAGGATCGTATCGCTGAATTGCTGGAAGAATTTGCAAAATAATTCCAGACAGGTCAAAGCACTTGCTGCTCATTCAAGTCGAACGCATTTGATCGGTATGGAAATATAAAATAAAAAATGCCCTGAACCAAAGGAGATATCTTTAGGATCATCTCCGGAAGTTCAGGGTATTTTTGTTTCTGCTTTTGGGACTTGTCAGATTTTTTGTGAACGTTTTAAAAAATCCATTATGCTATTTCCACCAGGGTTTTACAGAAGCAATCTTGCTGTCAAAACTTTGTATGCGACCGTTTTTGTCATGGCATCCGTCGCCATATTAGAAACCGCATCTGTATCTGTATTTGTCAGATCGTCCAGTCCATCAAATACACTCAAAAGCTCCTGCGTGTGCTCCTGCAAAGTACCAGCCGGATTGCCATCTGAGTCTATCAGATTTGCATCCTCCTTCACAATCGCATAATCATAGGCATTCTGCATATGACTTTTTGCCATCTTAAGGGCTGTTATTGCCATTGCCGTATAATTCTGGCTCATGCCTGACTGTTTCTTGGCTTTGGATGCGTAATCAAATGCTTTTTTTTTGCCCATTCAGCCGCCTTATCCGCATAACTGTTCATTTTCTTAAGATCAGAAGCGTCCCATTTTAAAGGATCTTTTTGTGGAGGAATTATCGCCATCCTGTGTTCCGCCATTATCATTTCCGCTGTTGTTATGATCTCCTGACACATCCGGATACTCCATAAATACAATTTAGCTGTTCCTCCGGAACTAACAACTCATCACTAAATGATTTTTCCACTGCCAGTGCACTTGCATACAGCTGTGATTTATCCAGGATATTTCCGTTCTTATCATAAAAAGAAAACGTATTCGCCCCAGTTTGTTTTTCCTGTCTTTCCGTATTTTACCATTTTGAATTCTACATGCATATAGTAACTGCCTGTCCAACCGAATGGCTGATAAAAACTGTAGTTTGTGATTTTCATACGGTTTGATTCGTAACCCTGTTCACCGATGGTTTCCGGAATGACTACTTCTACATCGTCCCATTCAGCAGGGACAGTAACATTAATTTTTACTTTTTCTTTGCTGTAAGTATTTGTAAGCGTTATATAAGTGGAACCGGACTGTTTCGCTGTAATTGTCAGAGGAATCGACATTCCTTTCCATTTGCCCCATTTACAGGAAACAACCTTTGGATCCTTAATTTTTAAATCGTATATTATTTACATTTTTCTGAATTTTAATATTGACCTTCTTTGACTTACCAGGCAAAATCTTGATTGCACCTTTGCTTACCGATACGTTATTTCGAACAGTAACTTTGCATGTCCACTTTTTGTTTCCTCTGCCGCCGCAGTGATCACCGCACTTCCCGCTTTCTTCCCTTTTACAACTCCCTTAGAAGAAACAGTCTGCGATCTGCTTTTTTCGAAGAAGTCCATTTCACTTTCTTCCTGGCATTGTTTACTTTCAGCTTTCCTGTGTGCCCTACATAGATGGTAATCTTCTTTTTATTCAGCTTCGGTGCCGCCGCTTTGACATCCACAGAACCTACTGTGAACATCAGTGCCAGAAAAAGAATAAAACCGCCTAAAAAGCCCTGAATTTCTTTACACTTTTCATTTGCATCTCCCTTTCCATCATATAATTTTCCGGTGTTTTTTTTCTATTATAGTATATACCAACATGAACAGCAAACGGAATTTTCCGATTCTTTATTTTTATAATATTTCCATCTAATTTCAGACATTTATATTTTTATTTCTTATTGTTTATGTTGTATTTATTTTCTTTTTGCTTTTCTATTGAAACATTGAGGGTTTTATGGTAGTATACCTTCAAAGCATATTTTTCTTAAAATTCCTGGCATCATGCCATCTACATTATCTCATTCACATTTCAGAAATTCATGCTTTTCATTCAAACAAATCAATTAAAAAGCAGGAGTTTCCAATTGTGACAGATAGGTAATGCATATGGCTGTCTCACATTCGTACACTCCTGTAAGAGGAGGTACTGCCTATGGCACACAAAAAGCGACTGACACCCCATCGTAACTATAAGGATACCGTATTCCGTATGCTGTTTTCTGACCGGAAGAATTTACTGTCCCTTTATAACGCAGTCAGTGGGGCTCACTATGATGATCCGGAAAAACTGGAAATTGTCACCCTGGAAAATGCTATTTACATGGGAATGAAAAATGATCTGGCTTTTTATCATTGATACAGACCTGTTTCTCTATGAACACCAGTCAACTTATAATCCAAATATGCCATTACGTGATCTATTTTATATTTCCAGCGAATATCAGAAACTGGTAGATAAGAAATCTCTTTACTCTTCCGTATTACAGAAAATACCGGCACCACAGTTTATCGTATTCTACAATGGCACGGAAAAGGAAAAAAGACAGCTGGGTAAACCATTTATCGGAGGCTTTCGAAAACCTGTCCGGTGCTCCAAAACTGGAACTGGAAGTTCTGACGATAAACATCAATGAAGGGCACAATAGCGAACTCATGGAACAATGCCAGACCTTGAGAGAATATGCACAGTATGTAGCGTGTGTTCGAAGATATGCGAAGGAATTTGAATTGAACGAAGCAGTTAAGCTGGCAGTCGATGAATGTATCCGTAATAACATTCTTTCCGAATTTCTTCGTGCAAATAAATCGGAGGTAATTGCGATGAGTATTTTTGAATATGACAAAGAAGAGGAAGAACGGAAATTGCGGAAAGCTGAGTTGAGGCGGGTGTTGCGGCTGGTATGAAAGACGGCATAAAAGCTGGCGTTGCAGATGGCATTTCAAAAGGTAAAATACTTGCTAAAAAAAGATGCTGTCTCTTCTCTTATTACTCTTGGATTAACAGTTGAACAGATTTCCTCTGCATTGAAAGTGGATGTTGAAACCGTGAAACAATGGATTGACAATGAATAACTTTGCAAAAAATACGATACCTTTTTAGTTTTATATAATTCAAGAATGCCTCTGCCATTCTTCTTTGCGAGGTGCACGTCATGCATCGCATGACATATTCTTCTGTGCACCTCTGCAATCCGCCGGAGGCTATATCAGATGGGAGATTGAATCCCGCCACTGATACAATCTTGTTGCTCGCCGCCTGCAGAGGCGGGAGTCATCTCCCATCTGATATAAATTTCTTATATAAAACATACCATTTGTTATTGAGGACAGAAGACAGAACCTGACTTTTTAAGGTTCTGTCTATTTTTTCATGATATCCATCATCGCCAGATACAGCATTTTCAGCAGGCGCCATCCAGTAGAAATACGGTTTTCAATTTTGTGACTTTTCGTAGCTGACGGTTAAATACTTCAATTGGTGCTGTTGGACAATATCACGATCCTGGAATTCACGCATGATGGAATTGACATCGATACCGTCTTTTATCTTTACATTATTTTCCTTTAGATAGTTGCCCATCATTTCTCTGAGAGTCGCCTTTTGTGGTGAATCCTTTTTTCTTTGCCATAAAATAAACCTCCAAACTGAGTAACTTTATCTTACATCAGTTTGAAGGTTTACACAAAACTTGAAGCGATCTCTGTAGATGATCTAATCTTTTAATGAATAATTTACCTCAAGTCCCCTGTTTGGATGATATGTCCAGCTAACTTCTAATTCCGAATTCGAATAAGTCTGGATTCCATCTAAAGACCTGGTCTGATTCATTTTATACAATACAGATTCCGGGAAACCTAATGCTTCATTAATTTTTTATTGCATTATAAGCTTCATAATTCGTATGATCATCTAAATCTGAAGGATTTGTATCTACTGATAAATAAGATCCGTCTAAAGCAACAGAGGCAAAGGAAGTTGAACAATATTCATCATAAATTGCCTGTAAATCCGGACCTTTTGCCTTACCGTGCAAAAGTACAAATACTGTCACTGCTGCAATCGCCGCAACGCCAACAACTACACCAACAATTACTTTATTTTTATTACTTCCTGTCGCAGGTTTTGCTCTTTCTTTGTTTTCCGTCGATGCGCAAGTTTTTCTCCAACTTTCCGTCCGCACTTTGGGCAAAATACCTGATCATTCAAAAGCTCTGCACCGCATTTAACACAAAAACTTTTCTCGGTTTCTTTTTCATTTTCCTCTGTACTTTCCTGTGCATCAGCAACCGTATTTTCTTCTGTATTTTCCTGTACTTCTGTAGCCATTTTTTTCTTCTTCCATAGTAATCTCCTTTTCCGCTCTCTTAATATTTAATATCTGATAAAAACATAATATGATTTAGCAACTTCTTCAAAATATACTCATCTGTTATCAATACGAAATACTATGGTAAGTTAATTTTCCAACTGATATTCTTTTCCGTTTATGGTTACTGTTAATGTATATGGCGTGTTCTGCAAAGATTTTGGTACTTCCATCACACACCATGAATTATATGAACTCAGAGGAAGTAAATTTGGATATTGTGATAAGTAATTCGAATCTTCTGCAACTGTCCATCCTGTATAAGTATATCCTCCTTCATAAGTCACTTGAAAACTTAAAAATCACCCAGCTTAGTTCCTGCTTCTGTTTTTAAATTTTTGAAATCAAAATTACAAGCCAGATATATGTTGTCCGTATTTTTTACTTCATAATATGAGTAAACACCACTTGTGTCCGATGGAGTAATTCTTGTTTCATAGGAAATACTTTTTTAGCTTCATTTCTGCAAAGTTTTCAGACGTTATCGTTTCTCCACAGTGTACCTTCGCGGCGGGTACCAAACTTGCAATATCCTTTGACCCATCTGATAGATATTGAAATAAGTCATTTAATGAATCAGTAGCTTCTCCTCCATCTACTGCATAAATTTCATTCATTACCTCCACATGATGTTCTAACATCTCTTTAAACTTTCTCCAAACAGGTTTATAGTCTTCTGCAATTTTTCCATCAAAATATATCAGATTACCCGCCCATTTATAAAAGCCTGAAAAATAATCTTCATAATCGTCAAGATCACACAGTTTCTTTCCATCTATAATATCATTCATATGTTTTTCAAGATAATCACCTATATCCGTTATATACTTTGAATACTCTGAACTTATCTCCTGAAATCTCTGAGCATTTATTTTTCCTCCGGAGATTTCCACATTTCCATTTTTATAATCATCTATAATAGTCGCTAAAGGATTTATAATTTCTGTTTCTGGTGTTTTCGTTTCTGATGTTTCCGTTTCTGTTTTTTTCATTCTTAACATCCTGTGTAATATTTGAATCAGCAGATCCTGTCGAATCCTTCTGCTGATTTCCACAGGCAACCAACATACCTGCTACTAAAATTGCTATTATAAGTGTATTTCTTTTTCATATTTTTCTTTTCCTTTCGTACAATAACCTTATTAAAAACATAGTTTTTTTTTTTACAATATATTTCTTACTTTTTTATTCTGACTTTTTCGTACTTTTGTCCACGAACTCACCTTTTTTGCTATTAACCGCACGCACTCTCACATAATAAGTTTTATTTCTCTTAAGATTTGTTATTTTACAACTTGTTTTTGACGTTGTTTTTTGTCTTTACACTCTTCTTAAATTTTTTATCCATTGTATACTGTATCTGGTATTTAGTTGCATTTCTAGATTTATTGTATTTAATACTAATCATTCTGCCGTTGCTTTTTACAGTAAGTTTTTAATATTATCAGGTTTTTTAACGTTCGTTGTTTCCGTTCCTGGTGTTTTTGTACTTTTTTCTCAGTACTTGGCGTTTCAGTATTCGGTGTTCCGGTACTTGGTGTTGTGCCACTCGGTGCTTTTAAAGTAATGTACAATTTACTTTTTGTCGGAGCCTCATTCCATCTATAATAAGAATAAAATTTTTTGTAACCTCTAAAAACATATTCTCCACTAGGAAGTCCTGCCGTTTCCCATGTAAGAAAAAATTGTCTTCTATATGTATTATTAAAAAAGTCTTAGATGCATGAGCTACGGCTTGCCCATTACTATTGTAAATCATCATATCATACCCTTCATTATTGTACACTGCCAGCCAGAGTATCCTAAAAGTAACAACATCTCCAACGGTTGCACTATCGTCTACAGTCATTTCTTTAAAATTATCATCTTTAAAAAAGAATGCACCCGGATAATTTCTTTCGCTTCCGCCTTAACACCAGTTATTGATACAGTCATAAGTCTTCGCCAACATAAGCACCGTAACCTTAGAAATTATTTTTTTGTATTGTTTTTTTCATTTCTTCTTTTCTCCTCCACCATAAATTTAATTTACAAGTTCATTTAAATCCTATCGCACATCAACATAAAATCAGAAGTTTGGAAACAGATCATTCTTTTTGGTCAATTCCCTTTACTCTTTAAAGTATACAGGAGCTCCTTCTCACTAACTATTCGTTAAACGAATAATTCCATCTTTCATTTTTTGAACTTTTCTTTCCTTATCCTCCTGGATCACAGCATTTCATGAGGTTCTTATACCTCTACACAAATCCATCCATAATTTCATCACTCCCTTATCCTTCCTTTATATCTTATTTTAGAGTTTATAACTCTATTTGTCAAGATAATCACATCTTTCCAGTATACTGTTTTTGAGGTGGTTATCTGATGAAATATAACGAACGCATAAGGGAAATAAGAGAAGATCATGCTCTTACCCAACAAAAGGTTGCTGACCTCCTTCACATAGGGCAAAGAACCTATTCTGACTATGAAAGTGGTAAAACCAGAATCCCCATTGATAACATCATGATCCTTGCGAAATTCTACGACATCTCAATGGATTACATTACCGGGGCAAGCAACATCCAGCAACCATATCCAAAGGAATAAACAGGCAACAGAACTCTTTATCAAAAGTCCTATTGCCTGTTTTTTTTTACTGTTTTTTCCGTTTACTTTCTGCTGTTAATTGATCTATGTAATGGATTGTTTCTCGCACATTACTCTGAATCGAACTTAATGCCCCTTTGAAAACCGACAGCAGATATTTTTCTTTAAAATCTGTTTCCTCACTGTAGTTTTTTTCCAGTTCGTCTAATACATAAACCGTTGCTCTTATTCTATATTCAACTTCCAGAATGTCTTCCATAATCTTATAATACTCTTTCATCTTTTCTTCTGCCTTTCCGAAATCAGGCTCTGCTGATTTCTTAACTATTTATTCTTCCCCAAAACATATATCTTGTTTCTGCCGTTAATGATCCAGATGATGCTATACCCCATTTCATTACACTGAATAACGCAACGGTATTCAAGGAGACTTTTTAAGATTTGTTCATTATTTCATCCTCTTTATAAATATCTTTTGTTTATATTGACTTTTAGAACTATAGACTCTATAATAAAAGAAAATGATTTTCAACAAAAAAGGGAGAAAACATGAAAAAACAAAGGATTTTTACCAAAAACACTTTGCACCCCTGCTGATTCTTGTGGCGACCTTCCTGTTGCTGGTCGCCCCAAAAGTAAATGTATCCGCTGACTTCAAAAAAAACCAGGTGCAGTCACCGGTTTTACTGCAAAGACAGATCATGATTATGGTGGCATAAAGCTTAAATGGAAAAAAAAGTACGAAATGCAAAATACTATGAAATCTACTGGAAAAAATCAAAAAAAAGGAAAATTTGAACGGTATTGGAGAACAGCATATCTTCCAAATTATAATTTCAATTTAGAAGACGATTATTATTTGCAATTAGGTAAAACCTACTATTTTAAAGTAAGAGCTGTCAATGGAAAGAAAAAAGGAAAATTCAGCCCCGTCAAATCCGCAAAAGCAGTACTTAGAAGACCTGTCATAATGAATCTTTCTTTGAATTCAGATGATAGTGTTTCTATAAAGATTTGCTTAAACTATAATCATTACTCAAACCTGAAAGGGGCTGAACTGTACCGGGCAACTTCCAAAAACGGTAAGTACACCAAAGTTAAAACTTTTAAGAAAAAGTTTTATGATAATTATGGAAACTATAATGAGTTCTATAGTTACAAAAATACCAAACTTTCACCTGGGGAATATTTTTACAAAGTCAGAAATTATGCCAAAATAAAAGGCAAAAAAGTATACTCCAAATTCAGCTCCGTTGAATCCATTATCGTTCCAAAAGAAACCGAAAAAGAAACTGAAAAAGAAACTGAAACTATCGTTCCAAAGAAAGTAGAAATCACCATGGACAATTGGATGCAGTATTATGAATTAAGTCCTTTAAATTGTGAACTTACTGTATATAAAAACGATTTTGATGAAATTACTGATACTCGTATATACTATTGGAAGGATTTACAATTAAAAGATAAGTATACTTTGCACAATCGATACGATGACAATGTTCCTAGTTCCAGTGTCGCTGTCGAGTTGGAATATACCGAAAATCACAGAGAATGTGCCATTGACTGGAACACCGGAAAAATAACTCCTGGTGCCATCGTACCATATTATAATGATTATGAAGAAAATGATAGCTATACCAGAACATACACTGAGATGGATACTATAACTTCTTCACTCACTCTTTTAGATAGGACTGTGGATAAAAATTCTCTCGAAGAACCTTCCAAAACAACAGCATGGATTGTCGATGATATTAATATGAAACGTATTAAGGGTACCATCTACCTTGATAAGTGGTAAAATTATACCTGAAGCGGCCGCATCTGTGATAATGAAAATCACAGATGTGACCGCTTCTTTATTATTGCTTCTTATTACGCTTCTTTTTATTATTGTTGTTCATTGTTTATGTTGTGTTTATTTTCTTTTTTGCTTTTCTATTGAAACATTGAGAGTTTTATGGTAGTATACCTTCAAAGCATATTTTTCTTAAAGTTTCTAGCATCATGCCATCTATATTATCTCATTCACATTTCAGAAATTCATGCTTTTCATTCAAACAAATCAATTAAAAAGCAGGAGTTTCCAATTGTGACAGATAGGTAATGCAGTATGGCTGTCTCACATTCGTACACTCCTGTAAGAGGAGGTACTGCCTATGGCACACAAAAAGCAGCTGACAACCCATCGTAACTATAAGGATACCGTATTCCGTATGCTGTTTTCTGACCGGAAGAATTTACTGTCCCTTTATAACGCAGTCAGTGGGGCTCACTATGATGATCCGGAAAACTGGAAATCGTGACACTGGAAAATGCAATCTATATGGGAATGAAAAACGACCTGGCTTTTTATCATTGATACAGACCTGTTTCTCTATGAACACCAGTCAACTTATAATCCAAACATGCCATTACGTGATTTGTTCTATATTTCCAGCGAATATCAGAAACTGGTAGATAAGAGATCTCTCTATTCTTCCGTATTACAGAAAATACCGGCACCACAGTTTATCGTATTCTACAATGGCACAGAAAAAGAAAAAAGGACAGCTGGGTAAACCATTTATCGGAGGCTTTCGAAAACCTGTCCGGTGCTCCAAAACTGGAACTGGAAGTACTGACCATAAACATCAATGAAGGGCACAATAGCGAACTCATGGAACAATGCCAGACCTTGAGAGAATATGCACAGTATGTAGCGTGTGTTCGAAGATATGCGAAGGAATTTGAATTGAACGAAGCAGTTAAGCTGGCAGTCGATGAATGTATCCGTAATAACATTCTTTCCGAATTTCTTCGTGCAAATAAATCGGAGGTAATTGCGATGAGTATTTTTGAATATGACAAAGAAGAGGAAGAACGGAAATTGCGGAAAGCTGAGTATGAGGCGGGTGTTGCGGCTGGTATGAAAGACGGCATGAAAGCTGGTATAAAAGCTGGCGTTGCAGATGGCATTTCAAAAGGTAAAATACTTGCTAAAAAAGAAGATACTATTGCCCTTAGCAAACTCGGATTACCTGTCGAACAAATCGCCTCAGCACTGCAAATAGACATAGAAATTGCCAGGCAATGGATTCGTGATGAATAGTAAATAAAAATTTGCGGAGGTTTCCTGGCAGGTGTAAGGAATGGAAATGCCGCACATTTTAAAATAGTGTTTGCAAAAAAAAATAGTATGATATGGGTGTCAAAACATAATAATTATCGCCCATAGAAATCTATGTTCCTTGAAAATTTCATATAAAACAACAAATATCCGCTGTTAGCTCTGTTTTGGATAAGAAAATGCACCACTATTTCTGCTCTGTCAGCTGATTTTGGGAATAGATCTGTTGTTACAAGGTCAATGTTTTTTCTGCCCGCGACATCTGTATTGTCCCTGCCGCTATATACCCATCTGTTATAAGTACTGTTGGTTTCTCTGTTTTTCCATGGCGTTAACGGTTTCCTTCAGGAACTGGCTGTCACTATGTGTGTTTTTTTCATACTGGTAATCTGTTACGATGGAACCATTATCTCCGACAGTTTCTACAACATTCGCTGTATAACCGCGGTTTTGTTTCCCTGCTTTTTCACGGTAAGTTGCGTCCGGATCAGATGGATTCTGCAGGATCTGGGAACCCATAGCTCCATCTTCTTTGGTTTTCAGCCGTCTTGCACCGGATTCTTCCACAACCGTCTGTTCTTTTAAAACACGTACCAGTAACTGATAGGCAGAACTTTCATCACAAGCCCCTTCACATTCGACAAGAAGTTTGTCTGCGTCAGCAAGGATCTGTTTAATCCTGTCTGATGCATCTTCACTTTTGCTATGATAAATAACCCGGTTATAATCATTAGGGTCATAATAGTGTTCCATACCTCCCAGAAGGTCGTCCATCCCGGTACGGTGGAGAAAAGATACAAGGTCAGCAACACAGGTATAAAGGAGCTCCATCCGTCCAAGCTTCCGGATATTAGAAGCAACCATAAGGGAATCCATGAATTCCTCATCTGTCAGTCCCATAAGCTTTTCAAGCACCATGCCGCCAACAATCACATTTACAGGAGTATTTGGGCGGGAAGCTTTATCACTATAAAGGGCAGAAAAATTTTCTTCGTTGATCAGGGGAATATTTTTTCAGCAAACGGTTTTGCCCAGGATTTTTCTATTAACCAAATGTTAGTTTCTTATTTTTCTTTTTTTTTATCCGTTTTTTCGCACGGTGGGCGTCGCGTTTCTGCCGGATTTCATCGGCTTCTTCTGATGTTATGTTGGTAAGCATCTTGATCACATAGTACATATTATCTTCTGTTCGCCGGATTCTGATTTTCCCTGACACATAGCCGTGTTCCTGACAAAGGGACACACTGTAATAAACCTTGGAATTATTCATAAACCAACGGATCTTACGCTTGGCCGGATTATGGCACAAAGGACACCTTGTACTGGTTACTTCTCTGTCCTTCATGACTTTTTCTCGGGAGTAAAATTCCCTTGACACATATTTATCATAGGTTGGATAGGACACATATATCTCTTCACGCTTACTCTTGGGATTCTGATACACGTCCAGGGATGATTTGGAAAAATATATTTATCTTCTATTTTCTGGAGAATACATGCAGTATAATAAGCATCTCCCAGTGCCCGATGGAACTCCATTTTTCTTTTCTACGCCCATTTTATCTCTTTGCAAATTCCAGAGCTCTTCGTTCGCCGTTTTCCTCATAGCGGATGGCAAATAATATTCTTCGCCACACCATTCTATAAATTCTGTCACTGCTTGAGGAAAAACAGTTCCATTCTGCAGATCCTTATAATTCATATGAATCACTTCATGGATACTGTCATGAATCCAGTTGTACACCTGCGGCTTGATCAGACGCTGAAAGCTATCCACAATTTCTTTTCATTCAGTTTCACTGCACCGATTTCTATGATTTCGAAAGGCAGACGGCTGTTGAATCAGCTTTTACCGTATTAATTCCTGCGGAATCTGGTCATAATCATACATTACTTCTGAATGATTATCCCGAATGAGCTGTTTGTCTGTTATTTCACCGGTGGCTCTGTCGATCACATTCCGGTAAATTTGTGAAATTCTGAAAAATTTCTCTTTTTCTTTATGGAAATGGTGGTTCTCTTCAATAATTTCATAATAGTGAGGAAATTCCCTCTCGCTTCTCAGCTCTCCGCATAATTTCCCGTTTTCACACCATAACAGAAGCTGTACATTCTGATCTGTATTATTTTTGAACCTGTAGTCTATATAATTATAGCTGACAGATGTCCCGGAACTGAATGGAACACGCTTACCATGATCCGGTGCAAGCGCATCTGAATGGCTGTGAAATTCTGTTACGGTAAGAGGGCTGTGAAGCACAAGAAGATGAATGGTATTTCCAAGATTGCAAAGTCCGCCTCCAAGCCCGGGCATAAGCTTATCTCCTATAATAATACGACCATCCCGGTAACCCTTCCTCTTTGATATTTTCCCTACAGTCCTCCAGAACGAAAAAAGTCTCTCCAGGATGAATGATCATCCCATTTATCCTGGAGGATGCAAGGCGAATGTTTCTTGCCTTGTTTTTCTGAAGCACGGGATCTATTCCTTTTCCTTTTTTTATGAGGCCGGAGTTGTAGCTGAACACCAGATTTGGCAGCTTCTCTTTTTTGTTTTACAGTACTAAATTTCTCTTTGCCTGCAAAATCCTGTATATGTCTTTTACATACCTCTTTTGACTTTGAAATTTCATACGTAAGCGGACAGATCTCACAAAAAAGCTTTTTTTTTCTTTTTCTTCATATTTTTGGCCGTTCCTTCTGTATAAATATCACCAATTCTCCTGTAACAGCTTTTATCACGTTTCCAGCATTCCAGGATTGCATATTCAACGTATCTCCGTTTTCCGATCCACTTTTCATCATCCTGCCTGATAAACCTGACAAGAATACTGGCAAGACCACTTCTGTTTGCTCCCAGAATATCTGTAAATACCTGATCCCCTATAACCACTGCCTCTTCTTTTTTTATATTCAGCATCTCCACTGCTTTCAGATAATTTTGAGGATTTGGTTTATCCGCATCGCAGATGTAAGGTGTATCTATATTTTTAATAAATCGTTCCACTCTTCCTCTGTCATTATTTGACAACAGCAATGTTTTCAGACCAAGTCCCTGAATTTTACGAAACAGGTCATCAATTTCCGGTGTGGAATCGTCACCATGATGTACCAATGTATTGTCTATGTCAAAAATAATTCCCCGAAAACCTTTCTGATATAGCTTTTGGTAGTCAATCATAAATACACTTTCGGCATATTCATATGGATAATATTTTTTATCATGTTATCTTCTCTCTTTTTATGTACTGACAAACTTTATTGATCTGTTCTCCGAAATTACCGTCAAACTTGTTTTCAAAAAAGCACTGCCTATTGTAAATGCCCACGGGACTGCTTTCCTGATCTCATTCAGTCTCTGATAACCATTGATGCTTCCTGCTATGCAGACCGGTGCATCCACAGCTCTTACAAACTCTTCATTCAGCCTTTCGCATCTCCTGTATATCTGTATCCCAGAAGATCAATTCCATAGACACCTTTCGCAAGATATTCTCTGGCCTGAAGGATCATCTCTTCGCAGGTTCCCTCCAGAACGGATGGGCGATCATGGATTTCTCCTACAAATGGCATATATTTGATTCCATTTTCCCTGCAAAATTCATTCACAGCATCTGAATAAACAGTCCCCATCAAAAGATCACAGCCACATTCTGCTGCCATTTTTGCACCTGACATACACTCCGCCTGTGTATATGCAACCACTTCCAGAACTGTTTTTTTGACACAGCTTTTCATATATGCATAAAGGTCTTTCATCTTGGAAAGGGGGAGCGGCTCTTCCTTAAATCCCCAGTATTCTGCATCAGAATCCTTATATGCATCAAAAATCTCATATGCGTTTTGAACAGTCTGATCCTCATGGGTAAGCATCACGATCAATGACGGGGTATGATACCTGTTTGTTAAATTTTTCTCCTTTTCCATACTGAACTCCTTCGTAACCTTTTTAACTCTGGTAGCATAATTATACCTTACATTTATTTTTCACACAAAGAAAAGCCTGTCGGCAAATAGCCGACAGGCAATAATGAATGGCAAAAAGACCTTTCGACACTCATATCATAGTATTGCATGTGCAAATGAACGAATTCCCCGAAGGGCACGTAAAAAGTGCCTTCTTGGGAATTGTTCATTTTGCACATTGCTGTACGTTTTTGAACGGCCATAGTTTTTTAAAAACACTTCATATCATATTTTACACGCTGGCAGGAAACAGCCTTTTGCATCAACTTTCTTGTGTACAAAACAAAAAAGACAGAGGCACAGTGACGGAAATTTACTACCGTTACAGTATCTCTGACATGGCCGGTACTTAGCGACCGTATTTTGGTCGGTTATGTACCGCCGCCAATGTGAGATAGCGAAACCGTGCCTTCGGGGAATTTGTTCATTTGCACATTCTAAAACCTCCGCCACAACTTTTAATTCGCCGCATCAAACCAGTAATCTACCACTCCATTTCGGAAGCTTACCATGGATCCGTCATCCCAGTTCCAATAAGTAAATCCATAAGAACTGATTGAAAACCGTTCCATGTTTGCTGGTGCCGCTTGGAGCACCCCATGTATAGCGTACCTGCTTCTGTGTCATGCTTTCCGTAACTCTGTTGCTGTACCACACTTCATCATTGTAATCGCAACTCTGCTTACCTTTCGGTTATACAGCTACTTTTATTATTTCTGGTTTTTTAGCCCGGTTACGGTGATATGGAAAGATATTTCCGCAGGATATTAAATGCGCCTACCGCATCTGCATTGTATCTTACTCCGTCAGTTACATACATACCCCGCACTTTTCGGTTTGATGCTTCTGCATATCTTTTTGATACTTCTGGTGATAACGGGCTGCACTGGCTGGTATAGCTTTCTTCCTGCTTTATCAATTGTATCCCATACAGTTTCAGCTTATATTCCAGCATAATGTACAGCCTGTTATACGGCAGTCCGTGAAACTTCTGGTTGGTCTTGTGTCCCAGATCTTTCCCTTTACGGATGTTCCGAATGTCTCCCACAACTACACATCGGATATCTTCTTTTCTGCAGTATTCTGCGATCCATCTGGTTATTTTATGTAGGTAATCCTTCACTGCATTCTGCTTTGTCCTGTAAAGCCGCTGGATATGTTCCGATGTTTTTGGATATTTTATTCCTCTTTCTGACTGCTGTACATACCATACGGACTGCACTCTGGCGATCTCTTTATGAAAATATCTTTCCAATGAAAGGTATTTTCTTCCCAGGATAAAAGTCCTGCCGTTTCCGGAATCATAACAGGTCATCAGATTATGAAGTCCAGGATCAATAGATAAATAATGTCCATTCTGGGAAAGCTGTTCCGGCTCTTCCATCTCATAGATAACGATAAGGTCACACTTTCCATCTTCCGGTGGATAGATTCGCAGCTGTCTTTATGCGATCCATGTTCCTGAAAATTTTATTTTCAAGATATAGAAATTTTTCATGAATCCCGTAAGTTTCTTCCATATAGCTTTTCAGATCCTTTGGCAGAGACAGCCGCAGCTGGTCTGAACCTTTCTCATGCCGGATCCCCATCTGCATGTATGTAACCGGGATATTGTCCTGTTTAAAAACGGGGCGGATTTGGCTCTTCGACCCCGCCGGTCTTTTTCAGGGCATAAAAAGAGCTCCAGGCCTTGTCTAGCTGCTTGCAGGTCTCCTGCGCCGCTGTGACGGAAGCTGTCTGTACCACAGATCACCTTTATGCGCTCTCTTCTGATAATACCAGTCAGGATACTTCGCCAGCTCCAATTCTTTATATCGACGGCGTTCATAGTTGCAGACATTCCAGAGTTTGGAAAGCAGCATAACACATATGCCCTATAATGTTGGAATATTCCGGCCGGATTTTTACAGATGTTCTGTGTGACAGCAAAGCATCCCTCTTCCTCCCCTCAGACAGTAACGCGGATCTGTATTCGCAGTCCGCTTTAAATTAATACGACTTGCTCTGATGTTCAATATAACGGCGGATATTTTCCTCAGATACTGATCCAACTGTCTCCACATAATAAGAATGGTTCCACAGCTCTCCCTTTCCAAAGCTGGTTTCTTATTTCCGGAAAACGTTCGAATAATTTCCTGCCGGAGATCCCCTTCAGATACTTGACAATTGCTGTTATAGACAGCTTTGGTGGAGCTGATACAAAACAGTGTACATGGTCTCCTTCCCCACATTCAAACAGATGAATCGTAAAGCCCTTATCTTCTGCGATCTCCTGCACCAGTTCCTGCAGATATGCCTCGACCTCTGCATTTAATATCTTCCGCCGGTATTTCACTGACCATACCATATGGTAATTAATATTACACACACAAGTTCTCATAATTATCAATCAGTAGCATATTCAGTTTTTTCCACCTCTGCGGCTCCGTTTTGGTAAAGAGCAGATGCTTCCGCAGTTCTTCATTCAATTCCTGTTTTCCAGTGCCACCAGGCATTTGAATGCACATGGCATCAGATCTGCACTGGAGATACCGCAAAGCGACCCATCGGTATGTGTTCGAAACTCCAGCGGATTGAAAATATAAAGCAGATCTTCTTCCAGCGGATTGTACTGATTGACAAAAGGAAAATCGGATCAGCATATCACTGTACAAAACGCTTCCATTATAATAACTCTCACTGCTTCTTCCATTCCCGGATACGGAACAGATAGAAAGCGTCGCACGGTAACTGCCATTCCCTTCTTTTTCGTGGATATTGATTACACCATCTTTCATACGGTTATAGCGGCCGTCATAAAAATAAAAATATAACATCTTTGCCTGGAAAAACGGACTTTTCCGGTGCGTATGCAGAAGAGTGATCTGCTTCTTCCTCCGTCCTATGTCTGTCAATTGCGGGACAGACACCTGCAAAACCTGACTGATTTCGTATAAAGTTTCAATATCCATTGAGATATCACCATTTTCGTATTTGCAGATCGTGGCACGGCTTTTATGGATTGCATCTGCCAGCTGCTGCAGTGTCAGATTTCTTTGCTTTTCGGTATTTTCGGATCATTTTTCCGACGTGTGTATTTATCTTTGCTCATTTCCTTTTCCTTTCATTGCCTGATTTTTAAAAAAAAGACCCCCGATATGCTTATGGAATTTTATCCGATTTCGGTTTCTGTATCTGTACCGTTGTTTCGTAAAAATATATATTTCGGATCTGTTTTATACACTTCTCCCTATTATATCTGTTTTTACTTCAAATTGTAATATGTAAAGAAACTTTTTTCTTTAAAAATTTCTTTACAAGAAATTCTGTGTGTTTGATTTTGCCGACATATTTTCTTAAAATAATACAGAAAAATCTGACACAAACATCCTGCTGATTACAGAAGTGTGCGGAAAAAATATGTCATGTGTCGCAAGTCTCACGTGCGTTCGGCTTGAATGTAAAGCGGACATTCACAATCCGCTTAGTGCTCTGCACACTTGAAGCGGGGGAATGCTTCTCTGCGTTCAAACAAAAAAAAGTAAAACGAGGTAAAGAATGAAATGAAAGAAAAAAAGAGTAACTTCAGTGGTTCGATCGGATTCGTCCTCGCCGCCGCCGGCAGTGCTGTCGGTGTGGGGAATATCTGGCGTTTTTCCTATCTATGTGCAAAGGATGGCGGCGGTCTGTTTCTGATCGTTTATCTTGCACTGGTGCTGTCTTTTTGATTTGTATTGCTGACCACTGACATCGCCATCGGCCGCCACACAAAACAAAAATGCATTGAAAGCCTTCGGAACTTTAAATTCAAAATGGAAATTTCTCGGATACCTGACTTTTCTGGTTCCGGCATTGATCATGACTTACTATTCGGTTATCGGCGGATGGATTACAAAATATTTCTGCACGTATCTTGTCTCAGATGGTTCTATACTGTCACAGGACAGCTATTTTACATCCTTTATCACTTCCAAGGTTTCGCCGATCGTATTCATCTTTGCTGTTTCTGGCTTTAACTGCCTGGGTTGTATACCGTGGTGTGGAAAAGGGAATCGAAAAATTTTCACGTTTCATTATGCCTGGACTGATCCTGCTGATCCTTGGCATTGCAATTTTTCTCTGACGCTTTCGTATACCGATGCAAATGGAACGGTTCGCACCGGACTGCAGGGACTTAAAGTTTATTTATATCCGGATTTCAGTTCGCTGACCGTGAAACGTTTTCTTGGTGTGCTTCTTGATGCAATGAGCCAGTTATTTTTCTCCCTGAGTGTTTCGATGGGAATCATGGTTACTTATGGCTCCTATGTGAAAGATGATGTCGATCTGAATAAATCAATCAATCAGATTGAAATCTTTGATACCGGCGTGGCATTTCTTGCAGGAATGATGATCATCCCGGCGGTATTTGTATTCCTCGGAACAGAGGGAATGGCTTCCGGCCGAGCCCTGATCTTTATTTCGTCGCCAAAAGTATTCGCATCCATGGGTGCGATCGGCAGAATCATTGCCATTGCCTTCTTCCTGATGATGGGCTTTTTTCGCCCTGACTTCCTGTGTATCGGTTATGGAAACTCTGGTCGCAAACTGCATGGAAATTTTCCATAAGTCACGCCAGAAAATGTGTGCTGTCATCGGAATTTATTCTCTTGTTACCGCAGTGCTGATCTGCCTCGGCTACAATGTACTTTATTTTGAAGTAAAACTTCCAAACGGAACCGTCGCACAGCTTCTGGATCTGATGGATTACATCAGCAACAGCTTCCTGATGCCATTTATCTCCCTGCTGACCAGTATTCTGATCGGCTGGGTTGGGGCCTAAGCTGATCATTGATGAAGTAGAACGAAATGGCGAACATTTCAAACGTGCAAAAAATTGTATTGTTTTATGATCCGCTATGCTGTACCGGTTGTGATGCTGATCCTGTTTCTTGTTTCAACCGGCATCGTATAAGATTCAAGAATGCTTCGGATAATTTATTTCAGATGCAGAATATCCCACAGAAAAATCTGTGGGATATTTCGTGTATTTATATAGGAATGATGAAAAGAGATTTGTATTATTTTTTGATGGTTACTTTTTTTTGCAGTACTCCATGCAGTACAGATCTGTTTGCCATTGGAGTCTTTACTGAAAGCCCTTACTCTTACATAATAGGTTTTTCCTTTTTCAGTCTTTTGATTGTTATGCTGTTCTTTTTGATTTTTACATTTTTCGCACTCTTCATGGATTTTTTCAGGGAATACTGCACCTGATATCCTTCTGCACCAGCTACTTTTTTAACGGTAACGATTGCTTTTCCGGCTTTTTTACTCTTTACAGATTTCACAGTCGCTTTCTTTGTCGCCATTTTTCTTTGCCTGAAGATCTTTCTTTGTTGCTTCTACTTCTGCTTTTGCTTTTGCAATCTCTGCATCTTTTCTTTGCATTCTGTTTCTGCAGTTCTTCCAGATTTTTCTTTGCTTCTTCAAGATCCTTCTTTGCCTGATCCAGATTTTCTTTTAAAGTACGTTCTGTTGTGATCTCTGATTTATTTACTGTCTGATAATTTGTCAGATCACCGCAGAGTGCTGTGTAAGATCTTGTTGTTGTACCGTAAATTCTTGCCATATCTCTTGACTGCATAATGACTTTCAGGTTGTTGATCGCACTCTTCTGCACATCACCAAGGCAAATATTGTTGTTTTCTTTGTAAGTACCTTTATAAACAATGGTTTTTCCATCTTCGCTTACAGATGCCACATCTGTCGTAACCGGTGTTTTATAGTTTCCTGTTCCTACCAGACATTTGCCTGATACTCTCTGTAAATTTCCTGTCCGTTTACCAGAATCTTTCCATCCTCACCTACACTTGCTGTGTAGTCATCTCCCAGTTTTGCTTCCGCTGTCTGTGTTCCATCCGCTGAAACTTCAAAATCGCCCCATCTTCGCTGATTTATAACTGAACATATACATCAGTTCATCTTTCAAACCAATCTGTCCGTTTGCTTCAAAGGTCGGTTTTACATCTTCTGCACCTATGATAATTTCGTTTGCTTTGGATGCTCCACCCGGCATGATCAGGTCATTTCCTGCATGCATGGATGTGGATGGGTGAGATACACCGCCGTTCCAGTCGGTCATGATCAGACCTTCAAATCCCCATTCACCGCGTGCAATATTGGTATTCATATCATAAGAGTCTGCCGCCGGAACGCCATTGATCTGGTTGTAGGATGTCATGATGGACATTGGTTTGGATTCTTTTACTGCAATTTCAAAACCTTTCAGGTAGATTTCTCTCAGTGCTCTTTCGCTTACAATGGAATCCGTTCCGGAACGATCTGTTTCCTGATTATTTGCTGAGAAATGTTTCAGGCATGCCCCTACACCCGGCTCTTCCTGCACACCAAGTGTGATTGCAGATGCCATCGTACCGGAAATGACCGGATCTTCTGAGAAATACTCAAAGTTACGTCCGCAAAGAGGATCTCTGTGGATATTCAGGGACGGTCCAAGAAGAATTGTAATATTCATCTCTTCCAGTTCTTTTCCAAATGCTTCACCAATACGTTTCAGCAGATCCGTATCCCAGCTCTGTGCCAGAACAAAATCTACCGGCCATGCGGTACAGTACTGATAGTAAGTTGCTGTTTCTCCTGTTTCTACATTTTTTGCCTCGTATTTCTGTTTTACACGGATACCACCAGGCCATCTGCTAAAACGATACTCGGAATACCATACTGATCATAAGTCAGCGTTTCTCCTGCTGCTCCCGGTACGGTTGCTGAGTTGGAGCCAACGATCGGAGCATTTTCATTTGCTACTCCCCAGCCGCTTCCACAGTTCAGCTTTGCCAGTTCTTCCAGACTCATCTGTGCCACAAATTCGCCCATGGTTACTTTGTTATCCACAACATCTTTTAAAGTAGCACCTTTTTTGTCTGTAACAACTTCTACTTTTTTCGTAATCCTGAACTGCCTTATAGTCTGGATCTGTTGTGTAAGTAGTAACTTTTTCATCTTTATATTCAGAAACATTATTTTCTGTTTTTACTTTGGATGCATCCAGTGTAAATACCGGGGCTTCTGCCGTTTCCTGCTGCTCTGTCGCATAAGTATATGGTGTTTTTCCTGCCTTGCTCCACTCGGTCAGATTTTCGCTTTCCGGAACTTCCATCTGATTGGACAGAACTTCTGTCACTGCACTCTGATTCAGTTTGATCGCCGCTACTTTTGTATTTCTGGAAGAATCACCAACACGCACATAGTAGGTTCCCGGGTCAAGTATGTAAGATGCCTTTTCTTCACTATAATAAGCCATCTCATCGGTATCATAAGTCAGTGTCAGTACCTGACTTTCACCCGGTGCCAGTTCATCGGTCTTTCCATAGGCGACCAGTCGCTGATATTCTTTTTTCTGCATCTTTTGAGTCTGGTGCGGAGAAATAAACCTGTACTACTTCTTTTCCACTGTAAGTTTTTCCGGTGTTTGTAACTTCTGCTTTTACCGTCACCTTATCTTCATTTACCGATACATTCTTTACATTGATATCAAAATTTGTATAGGAGAGACCATAACCAAATTCATATGCCGGCTTGATGCCAAAGGTATCAAAATAACGGTATCCTACATAAATTCCTTCCTTGTACCATTCCTTCATACTATCACCGTCTGCTTTTGCGAACGTGGCAGATGCAGGATAGTCTGAATAATTTTCTGCCCAGGTATCTGTCAGTTTTCCGGAAGGTGTGACAGCTCCGGTTACTACATCAAGCAGTGCATTTCCGCCTTCCTGACCGCCCTGTCCCATCAGAAGCAGAGAATCCAGACCTTCTGTTTCCTCGAAGAATTCCGTGTCAATGACACCGCCTACATTCAGTACAACAATGGTATTTTCAAAAGCAGAGCTACCTTTTTCAGATTTTCTTTTTCTACATCGCTTAACTCATAGTCACCTAATTCATATTCTACATTATTTACCGCAACCTTTTTGGTCATTCCACGGTCAGCACCTTCACCGGCATTTCTTGAGATTACATAAACAGCAGTGTTGGTATCTTTTGCAGAAGCTGCCAGTTCTTCATCCGTGAAGGTAAGTTCCGGATAAGCAAAGGTTGCCATCGGATTGCTTGTGCTTTTGCATTTTCTACATCGTATCCTTCTGCATATTTTTCAAGAATACTTGCCGTCGTGATATCGTAACCTGCTTTTTTGAAAGAATTATAAATGTTAATATTATATCTCTCACTCTGGTTTACATTCACATCACCGCCACCGGAAAGTCCGCCGTTAAACGGATCACCGGAACCGGTACCACCTCGGACGGTACGTACAGCTCCGCCTCCGAACAATGCCAGCTTCTTTGTCTTAATCGGAAGAGAATTATTCTTGTTTTCCAGAAGAACCATTCCCTGTGCAATTTGCTTCTCTTGCCAGTCTTTGCATTTGCTTTTTTCTCTTGCTGTCACTTCATTGGAAGTAGTTGCCGCAAAAAGATACCGGGCATGCCGTTGCCGCCAGACTGACAGCAACAGCGGCACTCAAAATACTTCTTGTTGCTTTTTTCATGTTTTGTTTTTCCTCCTTTTTCTGGAAACACCTTATTTATCCGGTGCTCTGTCTGTGCTCTCAGTATAGGAAAAACAATATGTTTTTTAAAGAAGCAGTTTTTGATTTTACGCTTCATTTTTTGATATCAGCTCTTTATACTGCGATGGAGTAATGCCTTCATAGCGTTTAAAGGCTCTTGTAAACGCCTGTGCATCGGTATAACCTACGTCAAGTGCTATATTTTTGATGCGTACATCATTTTTAACATATCCTTTGCATGTTCCAGCCTTACTTTATGAATGTACTCCAGTACGCCATAATCTCGGAAGTTTTTAAAGCGCGGCTTACGTGTGGTACTGATGCCAAATTCCTGTGCCAGACTGGTCACGTTCATATTGCAGTCCTGATAATGCCCCTGAATATATTCCTGCATTTCTTCCATCCACTCCGGTTCTCGTTCTGCAGATTTATTCTGTCTGTACTGAATGATCGCCTCAAAAATTGCCCTGCTTTCTGACAGCGGCTCATGGATCGACTGGATACGAAACAGACGCTCTTCATAATTCAGTGACTGATAATAAGCTTTTGTCTTCTTCATTTGCACTGATATCAAGTGTCGTGATCAGGGTTCCGATCAGACCATACATGCGATAGCGATTAATCCTCAGCTCTTTCTGATTTCTGGAAAATGCACTCTGGTAAATCTGGTTAAGCTCCCGGTATGCTCCTTCAAAATCTTCACTCTCCAGGCAATTCAGAAGTCTTTCTTCGCCTGTCATGTAAACCGAGGAATGACTGTCTTCATCCGCATCCATCATCTCACCATATACATAGACTCCGGCAGGTGCACTCGTACTCCAGAACTCCAGATACTGCATACTCTCTTCCAGAAGATGATACGCTTCTTTCATCTTTTTATAGTCACTCTGACATTCTCCGATCATGATACAGGCAGAAATATGAAACGTCCGGCTGTAAAACTGTTCTACCGTCTTTAACAGACTGCGGATTTCTTTTTTTTCATCATGTTCCGGTTCTGAAAGATTGACAACTGCCACAAAATCTTTTTCCGGGCGCAAAAGGATTCCTGGATATTTTTCAAAAATCTGCTCTTTCAAAATATTTTCAAGCACGAAATGCTCCAGCTCTTCCGGTTTCTCCTTTTTTTTCCTGATCTCTGAAAACTGCATCACCATTTTCATCAAAAGCAAACTGGATCATTATATACTTTTCTTGATCTGACAGTTTATTCAGACTTGCATATGGAAAATTTTTGACCGCACCTGTCAAATATTTTTCCAATTCCCTGCATTCCCGGGTCTCTTCTTTCCTTTTAACTTTTTTCGAAAGTTTTTGTTATCACTGATCAGATTTCCCACCGGGACATAAGTTTTTTTTGAAAAATACCAGGAACCGATAACTGCCACGCTGATCAGCATAAGAAGTTCTGCCGTTAGAATCATTGCAAAACGTCTCAGTTCTCCATAAAACAAGGTATTCGGAACATACATATCGCAGTTCCATTGAAACATACTCATCTGTTTTTCTACTTTTATGTATCCGTTTTTCTGATTTTCTTCCAATTTTCTGCTGTAAATAACATTTTCTTTTTCCGGCGTTTCAATATAAATACAGTTTTCTGCTCCTGGATCGCCGATCAGACGGCTTCCGCTGTACTCTGCGAAAATAACGGCAATGCGATTATTCTGCGTGTCATTGACCGGACGGAAAAACCAGATTTGATTATCTGATAAAACCTGATAAGATTTTTGATTTTCTTCTGTCATCCAACAATAAAAATCCTGTGCAGTGATACCATACTGTCGGCAGAAAAAGCTGATATCCTCTTTTCCTTCCCGACGCGCGAATTGGAAGAAAGAATGGAATCGCTCTTCAGAAAATAGATATGCAGATTCTGACAGAGATTGTTCTGTACATTCAATTCTGACATTGTATTTTTCAGTTTCATGGAATCTAAAATCTGCTGTGGTGAAAAATTTCCTTCTATCAATGCAATATCATCCAGACCACCACTGACGGCAAGCGTATCACACAACTGATATGACAGCCGAATATTATTTTCAATCTTCCCCACAACTTCTCTCATACGCAATGCGGCTGAATTTCGTATTTCTTTCTGCACATAAAAGATCGAACTGCTGTAACCGATGATCGTAACTGTGAGCATTGCCAGGCATAATACCAGATAAGAAATCAAAATAGAACGAAAAGTAAGTGATTTTCCTGTTTTCATAAGTTTTTATCTCCTGCTCTTTACAAAAGATTTCTTCTCATTTCTTTTAATATAATGTCTGTCTTTTTGTTTTGCAAGGAAATTTATGATTCTTTCTTTTTGCTGATGATTTTTTTCTTGAGTATTTACTTTTTACTTCCAACACAGTAAACTAAAAATAAAGCTTATTATCTGGAGGAAATTATGAAACACAAGTATAGGAATTACTATTTCCCGGTACTGATCTGTATTTTTTTCTGTCTGTGCATTTTTCTTGTCCGACACGCTTTTTTCTGTCAGGACACAAACAAATGCTTCTCTTCCGGTTACAGAAGTCAGACAGAGTTTTTTTTTTTTTTGAATACCATTGATTCTGAACTTTCAGAGCTGTGCAACGGAGATCTGAATAATACTGCCTTTTTTCCAGGAACTGGAAAACAGAACGAACATCCATATTGACTGGATCACTTCTTTATCCAATCTGCAGATTCAAAACCGTTTTGAGCAAAACAGCGATTCCGTACCGGATTTGATCGGTGCCGGAAATTTTTCATCCATCTATGGAAATATTTCTGCGGATGATGCGATCGCTCATGGGGACATCTGTGATCTGACGGAACTGGTTCCAAAATATGCACCGAATTACTATAAGATCATTCAGCAAAAGGACATAAAAGATATCGCCTACACGGATTCCGGTCGAATTGCGACTGTTTATTCTATAAAACAAAACTCGCAAAAAAACCATGGTGTGGTCTTCAGATTCGAAAAGACTGGCTGGATGAACTGGGGCTTGAGATTCCTGTCACTTATGATGACTGGGAAACGGTTCTCACTGCATTTAAAGAAAGGAAAGGAGCCACAGCCCCATTGTGGATTTCATACAATGCTTATGCACAGGATGAAAGTCTGAATGCCGGTTTTGGAGTCAGTTATGATTTTTTTTCAAATGGACGGCAAGGTCTTTTATGGACCTGCCAGGCAGGGATGGAAGGATTATCTCACTTTAATGAACCGTTGGTATCAGAAAGGTCTGATAGATGTTGATTATATGACAGGCAACTCGACTTATGCAGACAGTAAAATGATATAACCATGCCTTCTGATCTTTCTGCAAAGATCAGAATATTAAGGTTATTGCTGTTTCTCCGCCAAAATTAAACGAACATGATACGCGCACATACAGAAAAAATGCAAGCATCAGTGATAATATGTTTTACATCTCTTCCGAATGCGAACATCCTGAAATTGTTCTGAAGTGGATTGACTATTTATTTTCTGATGAAGGTTCCCGCTTTGCAAGCTACGGAACAGAAGGTAAAACCTATACCCTTGATAAAGATCAGAATCCTGTTTTCACCGATCTGATCTTGCATAATTCTGATGGACTGACTTTTTATCAGGCATTGAAAAACTATACGCTGGCTCCCGGCCTGCCTTCTGCTTATATTGACTGGAAACAGGAACTTCAGTGTGTGCCTCCTTCCAGTGCTGTTATGTGCGATGTATGGGCTTCCACGGATACTTCATATATGCTTCCGGTCAGTCTGAGTTTTACATCTGAAGAACGTACCAGACTGTCTCAAATAATGGCGAACGTCAATTCCTGTATGTATGAATACACAACTGCTTTCATTACCGGAATCAAATCTTTTGATGATTACGAAGAATATCTGAACACCCTGAAAAAAAAAAACAAGATCGATGAAGCAAAACATTCTTCCTGTTCAAAT
>VOFD01002562.1_pt1 | contig 46967 bp, 45 predicted proteins | sample 5384101 | NCBI WGS metagenome assembly VOFD01 (sample SAMN12384723, study PRJNA508395) | human gut metagenome | isolation source: healthy gut C | host: Homo sapiens
GAGCATAGCAATGTGGAACTGCATCAGGAGATTGCCAAACGGAACAAAAGCATTGACGATTTAAAAGTCCGTATGCAACAGATACAAGAACAGCATGGCAAACAGATACGCAATCTACAAGGGGTACACAACCAAGAACTTGAAGCCAAAGAGAGGGAAATATCACGATTGAATACCATGCTTGAAAAGGCGTTCAACTGGTTCCCTTTACTCAAAGAGATGTTGAGAATGGAAAAACTCTGCTATGCCATCGGATTTACCAAAGATATGGTAAACAGTCTTTTGACAAAAAAGGAAGCAATCAGATGCAATGGAAAAATCTATTCTGAAGAGCATAGGCGAAGATTTGAAATCAAGAATGATATTTTCAAGATTGAGAAAAGTTCAGTTAATGATAATAAATTGGTACTGACCATAAACAGGCAACCGATTGGCGAATGGTTCAAAGAACAATGGGAGAAACTTCGGCAAGGTTTACGACAATCAGCGGAAGAGCCAAGAAAAAGTAGAGGATTCAAGTTATAATTCCGTTCTATATAATGCAAAACATCAATAAAATAACTAATTTTGTATTCGGATAGGGAGTAACTCTTCCCAAGACATAAGAAAAAAGAAGCGTTATGCTCATCAAGTATTTGGAAACGTAGGAAATTTTCAAATTGCATACTCAGATGGCATAGTGGTTCTCACGCATATAGCGTGGGCTGCTATTACTACATCTGTATGCAAGGTTTCCTACGACCTCCGAATAAAGAAGTGGCATTGCAGTCCGCGCTTTTGTATTTTAATAACCTGCCCTGTTGGACTGATGGGCAAAAAAGAAAAACGATATGGAACAAAAATTCTGTCAAAGCTGCGGTATGCCGCTAACAAACGAAATCCTCGGTACGAATACCGATGGCACACTCAATGAAGATTATTGCATCTACTGCTACAAAGATGGCAAGTTTGCGCAGGATATGACTATGGAGCAGATGATTGACCACTGCGCCCAATTCACTGATGAGATAAACAAGCAGTCAGGACAGAACTTGACACAGGAACAGGCTAAAGACATGATGCGTCAATTCTTCCCTCACCTTAAACGCTGGAAAAAATAGACTCGTTATGTTTATTGCAATTCTCACATACAAAAAGCCGTTGAGCGAGGTTGATAACTATCTGAGTGCGCACCGTGAATATCTCGCCAAACATTATGCCATCGGAGATTTCATAACATCTGGGCCACAGATCCCTCGCATTGGTGGCGTGATAATGATAAAAGCCAACAACCGTGAAGCGGTTGATGCTATTATTTCCGAAGATTCGTTCTACATCAACGGCATCGCCGATTATCAGATAGTGAAGTTTTCTCCGACAATGTTTGCCAACGATTCGTTAAAATCATTTCTGGAATGAAAGTAATCGGTATTAACGGTAGCGCACGGAAAAATGGCAATACGGCAATCTTAATCCGCACAATATTTGAGGAACTGAATAAGAAAGGTGTTGAAACCGAGCTTATTCAGTTGGCAGATGTCGATATAGAGCCGTGCCGTGCTTGCTTCGCCTGCAAAGGCAAGGACAACTGTGTGTTCCGTAAAGATGGTTTTGCCGAGGTATTCAGTAAAATGGTGGAAGCCGACGGAATAATACTCGGCTCTTCGGTCTATTCAGCCGATGTTTCATCCCGGATGAAAGCATTGTTGGACAGGGGTGGTGTTGTAGCAGCCACTAACCCCGGAATTCTTAAACATAAAGTAGGCGTGGCGGTTGCCGCTGTGCGCCGTGCCGGAGGCATGACATCCGTTGATACCATGAATCATTTCTTTCTCAATAAAGAAATGATTGTCAAGGCTCGACTTATTGGAATATGGTATATGGGCGAGAAATCGGCGATGTACTTAACGATGACGAAGGTATTGCCAATATGCGCAACCTCGGTCAGAATATGGCTTCAATTATGTCTAAATTAAATTCGTGAGATTATGTCATATTTCAATCGAAAACATATAATTAACTATACGAAAAGAAAAAAATCAATGAAACTGCAGATTAAATCATTCATTGCTATCGCAATTTTATCGGGAGTAATCGCAACAGGATGTTCTGGTAATAAAAAGAACAGTGCCGATGTCGCAGAAAGCACAACTTTGAAAACAATGGCGGATGCAGACATTCGGGGACAATGGTACATAGAAAACATAGTCTTCAATGATTCGGATTATGTCCGCCCGGACGAAACTATGCACAGTCTTCGCCAATATATCATTTTTGAAGACAGCACATATTTCATCCAGACAAACTGCAACACAATCTCGGGGCCTTACACCATTACAGGTGATTCAATCACTTTTGGCGACGGAGCAATGACCGAGATGGCTTGCGACGACATGGCGGTCGAAGACGCCTTGCGCAGGATTCTACCGGATATATCCACAATAGATCTTCAAAACGATTCGGTAGTCAGACTATGGGGCCACACCTGCAGAATGTATCCTGCTTCGTAAAGCGACCGAAATAAAATGATGACCCCAATATAAAATATTTGTGATATTATGCCATACATATCAGTTGAGAGCGGAGCATTGACCTCCGAGCAAAAAGAAAGAACTTATCGAACGACTGACAGCAACAGCCGCCGAGATAACCCATATCCCGGAACAGTTCTTCACCGTCACCATCAAGGAATTGCCAGATGAGAACTTCGGCATAGGCGGCAAGTCGATAGACGAAATCAAACGCAACTATATTGGAAAGGAACATTAGAAATGGCATTTGACTATAAAAAAGAGTATAAAGCTTTATATATGCCTGAATCCACACCGGCAGTCGTTGATGTGCCTGTCATGAAATTCATCGCTGTAAATGGTGCAGGCAACCCCAATGACCCTGACGGCGAATATCAGAAGGCTCTTGGCATGCTATATCCGGTGGCTTATGCCATAAAGATGAGTTATAAGACCGATTACCATATTGACGGGTTCTTTGAATATGTTGTGCCGCCGCTTGAAGGCTTGTGGTGGACAGACAATGCCATAGATGATTTTACCCACAAATCCGCCTTCAAATGGACAGCAATGATACGTGTCCCTGATTTTGTTGACAACAATGATGTTGAATGGGCGAAAGCAGAGGTGCTGAAAAAGAAAAGACTTGACTGTTCCGCCCTTTTCCTCATGACTTTTGAGGAAGGTCTATGCGTACAGAGTATGCACATCGGGGCGTATGATACCGAGCCTGCAACACTTGCCGTGATTGACCGATTTATAAAAACAGGTGGTTATATCAAGGATATTAATTCCTCCCGTCGTCATCACGAGATATATCTTTCCGATCCGAGGAAAACCAGTCCCGATAAGATGAAGACGGTTCTAAGAATCCCCATTGCAAAGCACGAATGAATCTACAGCTACGACCATACAAATCAGCTGATGCCAATATAATCACTACTTGGCTTAAAAGCGAATATCTTATGCGCCAATGGTGCGCTGACCGATATGAGCGTTATCCCGTCACTCCAGATGATATGAACTCTTATCATCAGCAATACATTGACGGACATAACTCTATTGCTCTGACTATGGTTGACGGTGAAGAGATTGTCGGGTATATTACTCTACGCACTCCGGCAGATGATTTATCCGAACAACGTCTTGGTTTTGTTATTGTTGATGACTCAAAGCGTGGCAAAGGATTGGGAAAAACTCTTGTCAGCATGGCGGTTGATTATGCATTCTGCAAACTCGAAGCCACAAAAGTGTCATTGGGCGTGTTTGAAAACAATCCGGCTGCAATACGTTGTTATGAATCGGTTGGATTCCATCGTGTTGGCAGACAAGAAACTGAGAGTTACAGATGTCTTGGTGAAACATGGAATTGTATTGAAATGGAATACCAGAATAATATTACAATACGCACAATTGAATCAGACGAAGCAATGCTCTTGACAGAATTCCTTTATGAAGCCATATATCAGCCGGCAGGAAGTCAGAAAGTGCCTCGTACAGTATTGCAACAACCCATGATATGGGCGTATGTAAAAGATTTCGGCAAATTGCCGGATGACATATGTCTGGTGGCTGTCGTTGACGGTCTGATTGTCGGGGCGGCATGGTCGAGGCTCGGCTGTTCATACGGCAAGATTGATGACACAACGCCTGAATTTGCAATCTCCGTATATCCCGAATACCGAGGAAAAGGCATTGGCACAAGGCTTCTTTCTTCCTTATTGGATGCTATTCATAAAATAGGATATGGAACAGTCTCATTGTCAGTCGATAAATCCAATTATGCTGTGGGATTGTATCTTAAAGCCGGTTTTGAAATATTGGAAGAAAGAGAACATGATTATATAATGGTTAAACGCTGGAATAATGAGTGAAATTCGACATATTTCATACGACAGTACCTACCTAAACAAGCAGATGGCACTCGCGGTCTATCTTCCTGATGAATATAAATATGGCAGTAAATTCCCTGTATTGTATTTTCTGCATAGAAGAAGTGGTGATGAGTCTTTTATTGAGCAGTTAGGTTTGGCACAATTGACAGATTCACTGATTGCCGCATCCAAAATAGAACCGATGATAATCGTTTGTCCACGAATGGATAATAGCCGTGGTCTGAACTCAGCCAAGATTGCACGTCAGGAAAAGATAGGTAATAATGTGATAGATGTCGGTAGATATGAGGATTATTTTATCCAAGAAATTATTCCATATATTGATGGGAATTTCAATACAATAGCCTCTCGAAAGGGAAGATATGTAGGAGGGTGTTCTGCCGGAGGATTTGCAGCAATCCATTACGGCTTAAAATACCCCGAACTATTTTCCAGGATAGGTGGACATATGCCTGCTATAGAAACTGAACTTGACCTATCGGACATTCCCTATTATGGAGACGAACACAGTTTTCATAAAAACAATCCTCTGGAGTTCGAGCGATTTGAAAAGCTACATCAAAAGCAAGAGTGGTTTCTTGATGCAGGGGATGAAGATGAGGGTGGTTTCAACAATGCGGTGGAATCATTGTCCAAGAAATTAATATCACATGGAATCTGCGTCGAGCATCATATATCGCCCGGACATCATAATCTTCAATATGTCAAAAGCAATATTTGGAAATACTTAATCTTTTACGGAAACAGGATATGAACGAGTTCAAACAATTAGGTTCACATACGGATTTTACCGCTAATAATTGTATACTGCTATGGAAAGTCGCAAAGTAATCATAACTTGGATTGCCGTTACAGTAGCAGTGATGTTCGCATTGCCGTTTGCTGTGGCAGGATTCGCGTCGGAATGTTCGGGAATGGCTTTGTGTATGATATTGTTTCATGACTTCATAAGGTAATTGGAAATGGAAAGAATGGGTCAGTCCGAAAACCATGTGGGTGATTAATCGTAAACGATGAGTTATAATACTGGTACCCAATCAAGCGGTTGTCTGACATACTTAATTTATAATGCCTTAAAAGAATCTGTATTCTTACATTGCAATATTGGAATTTTTTCAAAATATTATGTCCACAGGGTTTTCGGACTGATCCGAAAGAATCACTGATCAATGCATAGTCGCTCGGCAGTTTTCTTAAATAATACAAAAACACCCGATTTTACATTCTTGGGTGTAAAATCGGGTGTTCATTTTACAATTTGCTGATTTTCAGCGTTTATTGCGGAGAGAGAGGGATTCGAACCCCCGGTACAGTTGCCCGTACACCGCATTTCGAGTGCGGCCCGATCGACCACTCCGGCATCTCTCCCGGTCCATCACCAACCCTTCGGCCGGTAATTCGGAGTGCAAATATAGCTATTTTTCGCAAAAAAAGCATTTTCGGAACAAAAAAAGATTCGAATTTCTATTTTCACCCGCTCAATGTATTTCCCGATTTTATTGCTACTTTTGTGAGATAATGACTCATCGGCAATAAAACCGGTACGGTTTTCGTTGAAAATATAACCACACAGTAACTCCGAAACACGATGAAAAACCGAAATTTCAAAATAGGTGCTCTGCTCGTGTCGCTCTTCGCGGCAAGCTGTTCGCCGGCACTCTACCAATCCGGCGCCTACAACATCGACGACATGTACGCGGAACACGATGTCACCCGCATCGCCCAGGAAAAACAGGCGATAGCCGAAGCTCGCAAGGCCGAAGCGGAAGCCCGTCGCGCCGAAATAGAGGCCCGGCAGGCGGAAGCCGCATACTACGCATCGGACGACTCCTACCAGGGCGTGTTGGCCGACACGTACGAAAGCGCCTATGCCCGTCGTTTGCGGGGATTCAGCTCCCCGACCTATCAGATGCCGACGAGCTATTTCAACCTTCGTTACAACGGCACCTACCAATTCGTTTCGGCCTACGACCCGGCCGTTTACAACATCATCGTCATGGGCGACGAAGTGTGGGTCGAACCCAAATACATTACTTCGATGTTCGGCACATGGGGTTCTCCCAGCATAGTGAGCTTCGGATGGAGCGCAGGTCTTTATAACGACTGGTATTTCAGTTGGGGTTACAATCCCTATCCCTGGGCATACCCCGGTTTCGGCTGGCCTTATTACAGCTACAACCCCTATTGGGGTTATCCTTACTGGGGAGGCTATTACCCTTACTGGGGTTATTATCCCGGCTGGGGAGGCGGCCATCACCACCACCCGTACCCGCCGCACCATCGGCCCAACGTCGTACACCGCTCTACCTACCGGTACGGATCGGGAGCGGGATCGAACATCGGATCGACCAGTTTCGGAGGGCGCGGCCAGGGTAGTTTGAACAACGGCTACAGAAACGGCACTACGGTCGGCAGCGGCAGCTTCCGGGGCGGCAGGACCAACAGCAATTCCAGCTCCAGCTTCCGAGGCGGCTCATCGTCAGTCAATCGAGGCAGCTCGACCTACCGCAATCCTTCGTTCGGAGGCAGCAGCAGCTCCTACCGGGGAAGCAGTTCGACAACGAACAGAGGGACTTACACCCCGGCCCCCTCGCAACCGAACAGAGGTTCGAGCGGCAGCTTCGTGGGCGGAGGCGGAGGGGTCCGCGGCGGAAACAGCAGCGGACGTAACTCTTACGGCCGTTAAACGATCACCCCGGCAAATTTCGACGGACGGCGCACAGGATGCACACGCAGGCGGCAAACGAATATGAACGCAACGACCGGTTTCGACCGGCAGCGGCGATCGTTTCCGCCCCTGCTGTCCCGAACGCCGGAAACGAAAAAACAACTCAACGATTTTTGTTATGAAACATCTCGGAATTTTGGCGCTGCTTTCAGCGGCCTTGTTCGCAACCGCCCCGGCGTCGGCTCAAAGCTCCGGAGGTTTATTGATGGACCGTGACATCGTCACCCCGTCCGACCTCTTCGAACTCTCGCAAACGACCTTCAGCCTCGGAACGGCGCGGTCGATGGCCATGGCAGGCGCCTTCACCTCCCTCGGAGCGGATCTTACGTCCATGGCGATCAACCCGGCGGGCCTGGGCATGTACCGGCACAACGAAATTTCGATCACGTCTCTGATGAGTTTCGCACGGGCGGAAAACAACGCTCCGGCATTCAACTCCAACAGTAAAAACCGGTTTTCGATCGGCAACTTCGGCTTTACGGCCAATGTTTACGAAGGATCGGGACCGCTCGTGAGCGTCAATATCGGGTTCGGCTACAACCGCCTGCAGGACCTCAACTACCAATACTCCTATTATACACAGGGCAATGTCAGCTCGATCGCCGACGTTTTCTCCGACATGCTGCAATACAGCGGTATCAACAGGGATCAGATCACCGGCGGCTTCAACTGGAGCAACTTCAACCCCCGGCTCTGGGGTTCGATCCTCGGCTACAAGGCCGGATTCACGGATCAAATCGGCAGCAGGTGGCAGCCGACCTGGATCGGCAACAACGTCGATATCGGCAACTACACGACCGTCGTAAGCAATGGCTCGATAGGCGAATACGACATTTCGGCAGGATTCAACCTGAACAACAAGTTCTATATCGGGGCCACGTTCGGCATTCAGTCCCTGTATCAACGCAAAACCTACTATTACGGAGAAGATTACGTCTATCCCGGCAACGGCACCGATCCGAACCTGGACTACCAACTGCTCTATTCGAACTTCAACCAGGAAGTCATCCTGGACGGCGCAGGGGTCAATTTCAAGCTCGGCATGATCTACCGGCCCATTCAGAATCTGCGAATCGGCTTCGCTTTCCACACCCCGACCTATTACTGGATCGACCGTACCTATCAGGCCTACACCGATTCCGGGGTGCATGTCAATAACCCGAACGACCCCGACGGTCTCAAACCAGGTCCGGACGGCAACCAATATACGGACGCCCTCTCTCCCGTACTGGAAGATACGGGCGGTTACAACTGGGAGTTCACCACGCCGGCCCGCCTGATGTTCGGCATCTCCTACGCCTTCGGCAACCGGGGTCTGATCTCCGTGGATTACGAGCGCGACTGGTACAACGGGATGCGGATGAAAAACAATCCCGCGGGCGGCGATAACGAAATCTATAACGACACGTTCCGCTCCTGGTACAAAGGCGCCAATATCGTCCGCATAGGCGCGGAGTTCAAACCGCTGCCGTTCCTGGCGATCCGGGGCGGTTTCGGCTACATGGGGTCCATGCTGCAGGACGAAGAGCAAGTTTCAGCGGCCCCCATGACCAAGCAGATGCTCTACTATTCGGCCGGCTTGGGATTTTTACTCTCTCCGGGCGTTGCACTGGACCTGGCCTACAACTATTCCTCGACCGAGCAGACGGACTACAACCTCTACTACTTCGAATCTCCGAGCGGCATAAACGGCAGCGGCATCTACAATACCAAACTCAAGCGCCACTTCGCGGCCCTGAGCCTCAGCTTCCGCTTTTAGTTTCGCACGACATATCGCAACGGCAGAACCTCCCGTACCGGAAGTCCTGTCGTTTTTTATCCGGGACAGACCGGATTTCGGGCCAGAGAAGAAAACGCACCGACTTCAAAAACGCAAAACGAGCCATCGGCACCTTCGACCGACGGGGCAAAGCGGCCCCTCGCAGCGGGCAAATTCAAGATTTATCGGAGCGCAGTTGCGAATTTCTGCATAAATCGTTAATTTTGCCGACTAACCGACATACGCCGGCTCCGAAGCCGGTGACACGATTCCCGGAAGTTAAAAAATAAATAAGATATGGCAAAGGAACTTAAAGACGTAACCAAAGCCGAGGACAACTACTCGCAATGGTACAACGACCTGGTGGTCAAGGCCGGTCTGGCCGAAAATTCGGCCGTACGCGGCTGCATGGTAATCAAACCCTACGGCTATGCCATCTGGGAGAAGATGCAGGCCGCTCTGGACAAGATGTTCAAGGAGACGGGGCACCAGAACGCCTACTTCCCGCTCTTCATCCCCAAGTCGTTCTTCTCGAAGGAGGCGCACCATGTCGAGGGCTTCGCCAAGGAGTGCGCCGTGGTGACGCACTACCGCCTGAAAAACGATCCCGACGGCAAGGGCGTCGTGGTCGATCCCGATGCCAAGCTCGAAGAGGAGCTGATCGTGCGTCCCACCTCGGAGACGATCATCTGGAATACCTACAAGAACTGGATCCACTCCTACCGCGACCTGCCGATCCTCTGCAACCAGTGGGCGAACGTCGTACGCTGGGAGATGCGTACGCGCCTGTTCCTGCGCACGGCCGAATTTCTCTGGCAGGAGGGCCACACGGCCCATGCCACGAAGGAGGAGGCCATCGAGGAGGCTACCCGGATGATCCACGTTTACCAAAAATTCGTCGAGGAGTGGATGGGCGTACCGGTAATCGTCGGTCACAAATCGCCGAACGAACGGTTCGCCGGTGCGGTCGATACCCTCACGATCGAGGCGCTGATGCAGGACGGCAAGGCGTTGCAGAGCGGTACGTCGCACTTTCTGGGGCAGAATTTCGCCAAGGCGTTCGACGTGCAGTTCACCAACAAGGAGGGCAAGCTCGAATACGTGTGGGCCACGTCGTGGGGCGTCTCGACCCGCCTGATGGGAGCGCTCATCATGGCCCATTCGGACAACAACGGGCTGGTGCTGCCGCCGAAACTCGCCCCGATTCAGGTCGTCCTGATACCTATTTATAAAGGAGAGGAGCAGATGCGGCAGATCGTAGAACGTCTTCGCACCATCGCCGAAGAGCTCAAGTCGAAGGGACTCTCCGTGAAGATCGACGACCGCGACAACGTCCGTTCGGGCTTCAAGTTCGCCGAATACGAACTCAAGGGCGTGCCCGTGCGTCTGGCGCTCGGCCCGCGCGATCTGGAGAACGGCACGATCGAACTGGTGCGCCGCGACACGCTCGAAAAGGAAACCGTTCCCCAGGAGGGACTCACCGACCGGGTGGCGGCCCTGATGGACGAAATCCAGCAGAATATCTTCCGCAAGGCGCTCGACTACCGCAATTCGATGATTACCAAAGTGGACACGTGGGACGAATTCGTCGATGTGCTGGAAAACAAGGGCGGCTTCATCTCGGCCCACTGGGACGGGACGGTCGAAACCGAAGTGGCGATCAAGGACGCTACGAAAGCCACGATCCGCTGCATCCCGATGGATGCGGTCGAGGAGGAGGGCAAATGCGTATTCAGCGGCAAACCGTCGCATCGCCGCGTACTTTTCGCCCGCAGCTACTAAACGCTGTCGATACCGAATTATCACAACGAAGACGGATGCCATTCAGAGAAGTGTCCGTCTTCGTTTTTGCAGGAAACAGGTCATGAACTATCAAAACGATTCAGTCCGTCGGCAGGACCGCTTGCTCGACCAACCGGAGGCGACGGAGCTGTTGCGGCGGGGCGAATACGGCATACTCTGCATGCAGCGTCCCGAAGGCGGCGGCTACGGAGTGCCCCTGAACTATGTCTGGGACGAAGCCGACGCGATCTACATCCACTGCGCCCCCGAAGGACGCAAGCTGCACTGCCTCCGGGAGTGCGACCGCGTCACTTTCTGCATCGTCGGCAAAACGCAGGTGCTGCCCGCGCGGTTTACGACCTTCTACGAAAGCATCCTGCTCGACTGCCGGGCCCGCACGGGGCTCACAGCGGAGGAACGTCGGAGGGCCCTGGACCATTTGATCGGCAAATATTCCCCGGAGTATAAGACAATCGGCAGGCAATATGTCGAAAAGTCTTTCCACCGGACAGAGATTATCCGGCTCGACATCCTGTCGTGGAGCGGAAAATGCAAGGATAACCTACATCCGGGTACGACACCGCCCGGAGCAAACAGCAACCGGACATGAATCAACCCACGGAACGCACCCGAAAAATTTACCGGGTAACCTGGATCGGAATGGTCGTCAATATCGCCCTCTCCCTCCTGAAACTCGCGGCCGGCATCCTCGGCCGAAGCGGAGCCATGATCGCCGATGCCGTGCACTCGATATCGGACCTGGCGACCGATGTCATCGTGCTGATCTTCGCCCGGATCTCCTCCAAACCCGAAGACGCCGGCCACAACTACGGACACGGCAAGTACGAAACCCTGGCCTCCATCCTCATCAGCCTGGCCCTGATCGCCGTCGGCGGAGGCATTCTGGTCGACAGCATCCACAACATCCGTCTGGTATTGACCGGAGAAATAATCGGACGACCGGGCGCGATCGCCCTGATCGCCGCCGCAATTTCGATCGTCGCCAAAGAGGTCCTGTATCGCTATACCGTTCGTGTGGGACGTCAGACGGACAGTCCGAGCGTCGTAGCCAACGCCTGGCACCACCGCAGCGACGCACTTTCGTCGATCGGCACCATGACAGGTATCGGGCTCGCCTATTTTCTGGGCGACAAGTGGCGCATCGCCGATCCGCTGGCGGCCCTCGTCGTTTCGGTCTTCATCTTCAAGATCGCGTTCGACCTGCTGCGAAGCGGCCTCGGAGAACTGCTCGAACATGCCCTTCCCGCCGCAACCGAGCAGGAGATACTGAACATCCTGACTCACTCGAAGGAGGTGACCGAACCGCACCATCTGCGCACACGCCGTATCGGAGCCACCGTCGCCATCGAAGCCCATATCCGCGTCGATCCTCGGATGAGCGTGCTCCGCTCCCATCAACTGACCGTCGATATCGAACGCCGGCTCAAAGAGCGATTCGGCCCCAATACGCTCATTTCCATTCATGTAGAACCGATCGAAACTGAAAAACTTTCATCTTCGGACTCGGAGAAAGATAAAAATATCTGATAGATTTTATTTTTGGCATAGTTATTGTTAATTCATCGATACCCTGCCGGAAAAATAGAAATCTAAAAAGTTTGTTTTTTGGGATAATTATTTCTACCTTTCCGACACAAAAGATGTCGAAACGGGTATCCGGCGCATCAAAAAACAGAAACTTAACAACTTAAAAGATTGCCTATCGAAACATTCTACTCTTAATAACTAATTCAGGAGAAAAGAGTATGAACATTCAAGTATTAAGCGACCAGCACTTGCTTAATAATTATCGTTCGGGTGATCAGAGTGCCATTTCCAAATTGATCGAGCGCCACAAGCGTCGGGTTCGGGACTATATTTACATGATGGTCAAGGACAACGACGTAGCGGACGACATCTTCCAGGAAACATTCATCAAAGTCATACGCGTCATCGACGAAGGCCGCTACACCGACAACGGCAAGTTCCTTTCGTGGGTTCTGCGTATCGCGCACAACCAGGTGATCGACCACTTCCGCGCCTGCAAGCAGAACAAGCAGGTCAATGAAAGCGAAAGCGGCTACAACGTACTGGGATCGCTGCGTTTCGCGGAAAAGACGATCGAAGATGAATTGATCTCCTCGCAAATCGAAAGCGACGTGCGCAACCTGATCGAACTGCTTCCGGAGGAGCAGCGCGAGGTGGTGATGATGCGCTACTACTCCGGTATGAGTTTCAAGGAGATCGCCGAGCAAACCGGCGTAAGCATCAACACAGCGCTGGGACGCATGCGCTATGCACTATCAACCTGCGGCGCATGATTAGGGAAAAAGAACTTATTTTATCTTAATCCGTATGCAATAAAGCCCGGAGGCCACCGTTTCTTTAATGTAACGAAAGAAGAAATACTAAAAGGGCCTCCTATGATTGAAAACGACAAAACGGATACATCAAGGTCTATCTCCGACGAAGAACTGATGAAGAACGAAGTGATCGGCGACGATGCAGATCTGTATTATCTCGATTGCTATCTTTCGGACATTCTTGGAAAGGGATAATTTTAGGGTTAATTTTTGATGGGAGGAGGCGACAAGATATCTTGTCGCCTCCATTTTTTATACCGGTTTCATCCGACGACTACCGCCGGAGAGCCGCACGCCCACATCCTGTCACAACCCCTGCATCTCCTCGCGCGTGATATGCACCTCGACACCGCCCAGGGCATAGCATCCGATGTCGTAAGGATTATAGTAAAACGTAATGCCGTCCTCGGTCACTTCGAAATTCTCGGTCGTGGAAATGTATTCGGGAAAAAATCCCTGCGCCACCAGACCTTCGTCCCCGTGACACCGAACTGTTCGTAAAGCTTGTTGCGGATCAACCCGATCAAAGCCTCCTGTCGTGCCGCATCGAACAAGTCGGACAAAGCCAGCTCATAACCGCCCGCAATGGAATAATTATGGCAATTGATGCTGTACATACCGTGCGCACCGCCCGTATAGTTCGAACTCGAAATCGTATAGACCAGCAACGTATCCACCACACGGGCCTCGGACTCGACCGCCATCTCCATTTCGGTTTCCCACTGGGGTACCGACTCATCCAGGGTACCGATATACTCGTCCATGAACTGCCCGATAGATAGATCGACAGCCTCCTGCACCCCGCCCTGGAAATGCTCCAGTCCGAAGAAATAGAGCATATTGGATTCCTGGATCGCCTGCAATGCCGGAGCTTCGTCGGCATTGGCGATCGAGGTAAAGGCATACTGGAAGCGACAGGGTATTCCGCCGCGTACCGCTACGGTATCCGTCACCACGATATCGAATTGCGGCATCACGGTCTGCCGGCGGCACGATCCGAAAGTCAATCCGGCAAAAACAAGAAAAAGGAAAATCACACGTTTCATACGAATCCGAAATTTTTTCTAAACAAGATATAACGAATGTCCCATGCAGAACCGCATATAATCGGGTTATGCCCAAGTACATCCTATCTTCTACAAATGTACATAAAAAGACGGACGAACAAACGGCCCGAGAAAAAAACAACAGTTTTCACGAAAAAAAATTTGTAAATTCAAAACATCGTATTACCTTTGCAACACCAAATTTCAACGGTGGATTCATCTAAGGGTTAGGATACGTGCCTCTCACGCACGACATAGGGGTTCGAATCCCCTATCCACTACCAAGAGCGACTGTAATAGTCGCTTTTTTTATTACTGACTCTCCAGAGCAACGGGACAAGGGGAGGAGAACCCCATTCGAACAAACGGAGCAGCGAGACCCGGACGAACTCCGTTCGAGCCGCCGAGTCGTGACGTTTGAAGACAGGCGAAGCGAAATCAATTCCCTATCCACTACCGAAAACAACTGTAACAGGTCACTTTTTATTTTGCACTCCACGGCTCCGGTACAAAGACCGGGAATCCCGATTCGAACCGGATGCGCAACGGAGCAATGCAAAGACCGTTTATCTCGACGCAAGGCAGCGGCTCCCGATATAGAAGAAGCACACCTTGCCGTCCTTCGCCCACAACTCCTGCCCAAAAGTCGCCGAAATTAAAAACATTCCGAAATCCGATCGGCAAAAATCTTAAATTTAAGATTAATGACCTGCACAAGCAATATTTCAGTTCAAACCGCTATCTTTGCAAGCGGATTAAATACATAATATATTTTTCGCATGCCCACCGTTTCGGTCATTGTTCCCAACTACTGTCATGCTCCCTATCTCGAGCAGCGTATCGAAAGTATTCTGCAACAAACGTTTCAGGACTTCGAACTGATTCTGCTCGATGATTGTTCGACAGACGGCAGCCGTGAAATTCTCGAACGATACCGCAATCACCCCAAAGTTTCCGGCATTTTCTATAATGAACGGAACAGCGGATCACCTTTCAAACAGTGGAAAAAGGGGTTGTCGAAAGCCACGGGCGATTACGTGTGGATCGCCGAAAGCGACGACTTTTCCTCTCCCTGTTTTCTGGAACGGTGCGTCCGGATTCTCGACACCCGTCCGGATTGCAGCATAGTTTTCACCAGCAGCTATATCGTCGATTCCCACTCCCGGACCATACGGGAGGAGGCGCCCGTCAAATATCCCAAACACAAACAGATCCGATTCGGCAGCCGTTTCTTCCTCTACCGTTTTCTCTGCCCGAGGAACACCATCTACAACGCAGGAATGGCACTGGTACGGCGCAGTGCGCTCCCCGCAGGCGACAATTACACCCAATACCGTTATTGCGGCGACTGGCTGTTCTGGATACAGATCGTATCGGGGGGGGGAAATGTCGTCTATCTTGCCGAACCCCTCAACTACTACCGGGTACATGACAGCAACACCACCGCAGAGTCGATAGCCACAGGACGCAAGCACATCGAAACGCTCCGCATCCTCGAAGAAACCTTCCGGCTCATAGACCCGCCCCTGATCTGCCGCCTCTCGATCGCGGGCAAACACCTGCTGCGGATCCGCAAAGCCGCCGGCAGCCACTGGAACGAGGAGCCCTATCTCTCGGTCCGCCTCGCCTGGCGGGAGCGCTACCGTCATCCCCGGATGATAATGTTCTGGCACAAGGTATTCAAAGATCTTCCCCGCAGTTTCACCCGCTAAATTCGCCGGGAATCGATCCGGCAACGACCGGACAGACCTCTAAAAATACCGCATCGGACCGATACCTCCCATTTCCGGATGCAAATTGCACCGGAAATGGGAAAAAAGAGTTATTTTTGTAAGGTTTAACCTTTACCCCGACACAAATGCTCATCACCGTCATCGTTCCGATTTACAACATGGAAGCCTACTTGTGCACCAGCCTGGACCGCCTGTTGCAGCAAAGTTTCCAGGATTACGAAATCCTGCTCATCGACGACGGCAGCAAGGACTCCTCGGGCGAAATCTGCGACCGCTATGCCAGGGAACACTCCCGGATCCGGGTCGTCCACAAACCCAACGGAGGATTGAGCACGGCCCGCAACGCGGGTATCGAACACGCCCGGGGCGAATACCTGACCTTCTGCGATCCCGACGACTGGGTCGATGCAGACTACCTGCAACAATTCGTCGAAGCAGGCATGGACGAACATACGCTGCCCGTGACAGGCATCCTGCAACACCGGGAAGGCAAATCGGACCGGCGGCTGACAGCGCCTGCCATGGACGTACAGGGCCAAGCCTGCACGGAAGCCATCGTCGTCCTGCGGCGGCACGACATGCTGGGATTCACCGTCAATAAATTGCTGGTCAAACGGATCATCGACGAGAACGGGCTCCGCTTCATCGAGGGGCTCTCGCACCGGGAAGACGAAATCTTCCTGCTGCAATACATTCCCCACGTTTCGCGCATCGTCATCAACGAAAAAACGCCCTACCACTACCGAGCCCTCGGTAGCAGCCTCTCCAAAAAACGCAAGCCGACAGAGCTGATTCTCCGCGTTTCCCGCCAGCTACACGACCTTTTCCTACAGGCCGCACCTTCCCCGGAAGGGCGTTATGTCGCAGCCCGCATCCGGTTGCAACAATGCTGCGAGGCGGTCGCGGCGTCGAAAACGAACGAGGAGCTGCATATTGCCGCGAAAGCGGCCCGCAATGCCCGCAAAGAGTATCTTTCGACCTTCGACCCCGCGTTTCTCACCGATCGCCGGGATCGGAAAGTCGCAGCCCGCAGCCGGTGGGTCTTCGCCCTCGGAACTCTCTCCGGCAGGCTGCTTCGACGCCTTACCCAATTGATTCACATATAAACCCGCTGCATCATGTCGAAATACGATTACCTGATCGTCGGAGCCGGACTTTTCGGCGCAGTCGCAGCTTACCGGGCCGCACGGTCCGGTAAGAAAGCGCTGGTCATCGACCGACGGCCCCACACGGGCGGAAACGCTTACTGCGAGGAGCGCGAAGGCATCCGCGTCCACAAATACGGCGCCCACATCTTCCACACCTCCAACCGCGAAGTGTGGGAGTTCGTGAACCGCTTCGTCGAATTCAACAACTACATCAACTCCCCGGTGGCCAACTACAAGGGCAAGCTCTACAACCTGCCTTTCAACATGAACACTTTTTACGCCATGTGGGGCGTTACCACGCCCGCCCAGGCAGCGGAGATGATCGACCGTCAGCGTCACGAAGCAGGCATTTCGGAGCCCCGGAACCTCGAAGAACAGGCCATCTCGCTGGTCGGCATCGACATCTACGAACGGCTCGTGAAAGGTTACACCGAAAAACAGTGGGGACGCGACGCCACCCAACTGCCGGCATTCATCATCAAACGCCTGCCGGTGCGCTTCACCTTCGACAACAACTACTTCAACGACCGCTGGCAGGGTATCCCCATCGGCGGCTACAACAAACTCGTGGACGGATTGCTCGCAGGCGTCGAGGTGCGCTGCGACACCGATTTCTTCGCCGACCGCACGCACTGGGAAAGCCTCTGCGACCGCATCGTTTTCACGGGCCGCATCGACGAATACTACGATTTTAGACTCGGAGAGCTGGAGTACCGCTCGCTGCGCTTCGAACACGAAACGCTCGACACCCCCAACTATCAGGGCGTCGCCGTAATGAATTTCACCGAGCGCGAAATTCCCTACACCCGGATCATCGAACACAAGCATTTCGAACCGGGCGGCGATCAGCCCCGCACGATCATTACCCGGGAATACCCGGCCCCGTACGAACATGGAGCCGAGCCCTACTACCCCGTCAATGACCAGCGCAACACGAAACTTTACGAAAGCTACAAGGCGTTGGCCGACCGGGACCGGAAAGTCATCTTCGGCGGCCGACTCGGAGAATACCGCTACTACGACATGGACAAAGTGATCGAAAGCGCTCTCAAACTTACCCTTTAGAAAAATGAGCAAAACCGTCATCCTGGTCTGCGCCCACAAGCAGGACGCATGCCTCAAAACCCCGCCCTACCAGCCCGTTCAGGTCGGACGGGCCATTTCGCAAACGGAACTTCCGTTCGCCGTCGGCGACGACACGGGCGACAACATCAGCGACCGCAACCGCCACTACTGCGAACTCACGGCCCACTACTGGGCCTGGAAAAACCTGCACGACGCAGACTACATCGGGTTGAACCACTATCGCCGCTATTTCGACTTCGAGGGCGGTTCGGCCTGCTCGCTGCGGACGGTTCGCTCGGAAGCCTTCTTCTCGGCATCGCATCCGGTCCCCGACTTCGACCGCCTTTTCAGCCGCTGCGATATCGTCATGGCCCGGCCGAAGATCTATCCCTACAACCTCTACACGGATTATTGCAAGTGCCACATCGAAAGCGACCTGCTGACCGCACGGCAGGTGATCGCAGAAAAATATCCGGCCTACCTGCCGGATTTCGACCGGGTGTTCTTCCGCAACAACCGCCTCTCGCATTTCAACATGTTCGTCCTGCCGCGCGAGCGGTTCGAGGCTTACTCGGCATGGCTGTTCGATATTCTGTTCGAGGTGGAGCGGCGGATCGAGATTCAGGACGACCCCGTGCAGGGACGCGTGATGGGGTATTTGAGCGAACGGTTGCTCTCGGTATGGGTCCGGCACAACCGGCTGAAGATTTGCTACAAAACCGTTCTGATGGTCAATGACCAGAAGCGAAAAGGGCTGGGCAAGCACCTTTTCCATACGACGGTCAATACTCTGGCGTACTGGATCACTTATCCGCTGCGGCGCCGCTCGCCGCGTCGGGCAGCGGAATAATCTGCTGCCAGAAGCGCCACATCCGGGGCTTCGACCAGCTATGGCACCCCATCGGCAGGCGACTGCCGCACAAACGGTAGCAATAGCGGGGATTGGTGTCGAACGCAAACCGCAGCGCCTCCTCCTGCGAAGGATAACGAAACCCTTCGGGAACGACGGCCCAGAAAACATCCTCGTTGCCCAGATGGTTGCCCATCGAGCAAAACCGCTCGATCTCGTCGCCGTACCTTTCGCAGGCAACCCGGAAACTCTCCACGCGGCGCAGCGAAAGACCTCCGTTTCCGATCTTCCCGTAGAGCGACTGCCGGATCATCCGGCCCGCCCGCTGTGCACGGCGAAGCCTCCATCGCAGGTATTGCTTCAGAATCGGCAGATCATACACTTTGCGGCGGACCCAGGGAGCGGCCACACAGTCGTATCCCCTGCGGCACCAGTCGCCGAGTTCGTCCCGGAAAATCCAAGCGTCGGTATGGCAGATCAGGAGATATTCGTAATCGCGGAACAACTCGTAGAATCCGGCCGAAAGCATCATCCGGTTGTATCCTGCAATCCCGTTCTTGCGGCCCAACCATTCGTCCGACACCTCCCGAACCGGCAGTCCGGGGAACTCACGCCGGATCGCCGAACAATCCATACCGCAGGGAACCAAGAGTTCGACCGGATAATTTTCCTGCAGCACCCGGACAGTCTGCCTCAACGACGCCCGTTCCCAGACGGTCAATTCCGGCCGGTAAACAGGAACGACGACCACCACTTCCTTCTTATCCATACGCTATTTTTTCAAATAATTTACAACGGCATCGGCAATACGCTCGCCGTCAAGCGCCGCCGAGATGATTCCGCCGGCATACCCAGCTCCTTCGCCCGCAGGGAAAAGCCCGGCGACCTCGGGGTGCATCAGCGTCTGCGCATCGCGCGGAATCCGCACGGGGGTCGAGGTGCGGGACTCGACGCCCACGACCAACGCTTCATTGGTCAGGAATCCCCGCATCCGCCGCCCGAAAGTGGCGATACCCGCCCGCAGGGAAGAGGCGATAAATCCGGGCATCCACTTATCCAGTCGGGAAGACACAACACCCGGTATATACGAGGTCCGGGGCAGCGAACCGCTCGCACGTCCCGCCACGAAATCGGCGACACGCTGAGCCGGAGCGATCTGATGCTCGCCGCCGTATTGCCGGGCCAGCCGCTCGAACTGCTGCTGGAATTTCAGCCCGGCCAGCTCGCCCCACTCTGCCCGCAGATGCTCGAAATCCGCAAGCCGCACCTCGGTCACCAGACCGGAATTGGCGAACACGGAGTTTCGGCCGCTGGGCGACATACCGTTCACCACCGATTCGGCCGCATCGGTCATCGCCGGAACGATGAATCCCCCGGGGCACATACAGAACGAATAGACGCCACGCCCACCCTCCTGGCTGACCAACGAATAGGAGGCCGCAGGCAGATACTCTCCCCGCGACTCGCAGTGGTACTGTATCGAGTCGATAAGCGCCTGCGGATGTTCGATCCGCACGCCCATTGCGAAAGGTTTGGCTTCCAGGCGCACGCCCCGCCGGTGCAGCAACTCGTAAATATCCCGGGCCGAATGTCCCGTAGCAAGAACCACAGCCGCTCCTTCATAAAGGGTATCTCCGACCCACACCCCTTTTACGCGACCGGCGTGCAATTCGACATCGGTAACCCGTGCATCGAAAACGAACGATCCGCCGGCTTCGAGAATCGTCCGCCGGATATTGGAGATCACCCTCGGCAGTTTATCCGTTCCGATATGGGGATGGGATTCGTAAAGAATTTCGGACGTAGCGCCGTGAAAAACCAGCGTTTGCAGCGCTTTGTTGTAGTCTCCCCGCTTCTTGCTGCGGGTGAAAAGTTTGCCGTCGGAGAATGTTCCGGCTCCGCCCTCGCCGAAGGCATAGTTCGAATCGGGATCGACCGCACCGTTGCGGTTGATCTGCGCGATGTCCCGCTTGCGGGCCGACACATCGCGTCCCCGCTCCAGAATCACCGGGCGATATCCCCGTTCGATCAGCCGCAGAGCCGTAAACAACCCCGCAGGGCCCGAACCGACGATCACGACCTCCGTACGCCCCGCAACCGACGGATAGTCGAAATGCACGGGTGCGGGCTGCGGTTCGCAATCGGCATAAACTTCGAGCGTAAGATTCACTTTGGGCTGCCGCTGCCGGGCGTCGATCGAACGTCCGACGACCCGCACCAAAGCCACATCCTGCTCCGCGACACCCGCACGGCGAGCTGCCTGTTCAGTATAGTATTTTACGTCGGCAGCTTGCTTCGGAGTAAGAACCAGTGTCAGTTTATACGGCATAATCGATTGAAATAGTTTGCAAAAGTAACCAAAAATCGGCAAAATCGCCGGGCATCCATTCGAGAAAAAGGTTTTTTAGTTATCTTTGCAGCAGATAAGATACGGCTCGGGCATGCTCGAATTTATTCGGCTTGTCGCTTGCTTTCCTTATCCTTACAAAGGACAGGAACCGATCCGGCAATCTTTACGGACAATCCCGCACGATTGCGCTCGTTTTCCGGTAACTTTGCAAAGGACAGGACGCGTTTCACGCACCGCCTAAATCCGGTTTTACTCCCGGCTTTTGCAATTCCTGTTCGGATATTTGCGGATATGGTGTAATTGGTAGCCACGTCAGACTTAGGATCTGATGCCTCAGGGCGTGGGGGTTCGAGTCCCTTTATCCGCACAAAGGAGCCTTTTCGAAGGGCTCCTTTTTCGTTGTCCGTTCGGTGCAAACAAGTGCAAATTGTTTGTATATCATCGTTTTGCAAAGGTATCGGCGAATTCTCTGAACCGGAAGCCGAAAGCATTTCGCAGCAAACTCGCGGGAGCACGAAAGGGAGCGGAGCCGAAAAACGGGCCGCGTGACGGAGCCTGCTCCCGAATACGTTTACAATGCACTGTTTTGCTGCGTTTTACGTCGTAATAATTCTCTCTTGCGGACGTTTTGTTAACCAAAAAAATTTCAACGTCATGAGACAAGAGACATTTGCCATTCTTTTCTTGATGCGGAAAGGACGACCGAAGAAAAACGGACTGGCGCCCATCTTCGCACGCATTACGACCGGAGGGCTCCGGCAAGAGGTCTACACTCAGTGCGACAGCAATCCCGAAACGTGGAACCAGCACAAGGAGCGCGCGATGGGAACGAACAAACTGGCCATTCAGGTCAACGAGCGACTGAACGATTTCCGCGTCAAAATCATCGACATCCGCACCAAGCTGCTGGCCGAGGGCTATGCGGCCAATGCGGCGCAGATCAAGCAGCGCTACCTCAACCCGACCTGCAACACGATGATGCTCATCGCGGGCCTTGCCGACTACGCGAAGCGGCGGCAGGGCGAGGTGGGCGTGCGCATCACGCAGCGCACGGCCGACAAGTACGAACGGCTGCTGCGCTACCTGAAACAGTATCTCGCCCAGCGCGGCAAGACCGAGGACATTCCCGTCGAGCGGATGAACTACGAGTTTCTGGACGGCTTCAACCTCTTCCTGCAAACCGCCCACCGCTGCCGCCACAACGGGGCGGTCGCCGTCATGGACTGTCTGCGCAACTTCGTCCTTTACTGCCTGCGCAATGAGTGGATCACGAAAAATCCGTTCCGCTACTATAAACTCAAAGAGGACGAGGTGCAGGCCAAAGAGCATCTTACGGCGCATGAACTGGAACTGCTGACCCGCAAGGAGCTCGACCGCCGGCTGGCACGCATCCGCGACGTCTTCGTCTTCTGCTGCCTGACGGGGCTGGCCTTCGCCGACGCCGACCACCTGCGGCGCGAGCACCTCTCGCAGGACGACGAGGGGCGGTGGTGGATCCACAAGCCGCGCGAAAAGACCTCCGTCATGAGCCGCATCCCGCTGCTTCCGGCCTCGCTCGAAATCCTGCGCCGCTACGAGCGGGACGAGGCGTGCCTTGCTCGCGGGCGCGTGCTTCCCACGCCGAGCAACCAGAAGATGAATGCCTACATGAAGGAGATCGCGGCCGTGTGCGGCATCGACAAGGTGCTGACCACCCACTGCGCCCGCCACACCTTCGCCTGCATGGCCGTCGAATACGGAATGCCGATCGACGTGCTGGCCAAGATTCTCGGGCACTCGAACACCAACATGACGCGCCACTACGCCAAATTCTCCGAGACGGTCATCGGCCGCGCGATGGAGGCCTTCGGCGAGCGGCTGGCGTCGGCGGCTTCGGCCGAGTAACAGGTCGTCGAGGTCTCGGACGGATCGACACGAGGAAAAGAAGATTACCCCGCCGTTGAGCACGAAGCCGGCTGCATACCGACTCCGACGGCACGGTAACGGAGCGAGCGGCCCTTATCGGGCCGCTCGCTTTGGTCGTTACGGAGATAATCGGCAAAACGAAGTTTGATGCGTATCGTGAATGACTTGCGTCCGTGACGGAATGAAGTCAGTGAATGAATTACTTCGTGCAATGAATCGGAGCTATGATGGATATACGTCCATGATAGCAGTACTTCATCGATAGCAGTACATCCGTGACAGACAGCTGTCATCGCATGATAGCAGGGATGCTTTCGACGTATGTCGCATGGAGGCCGTTCAGGCCGATCAAACGACTTGTTATCAAGCGAAAAGCGTTCTCGGGGAATCGTCCTCGGTTTTCACGTCTTCATCGGTTTCGAGCAGGAGGAGTCGGGCCAGCTCGTCGGGGAGTGTCGTTTCCTTTTTCATTGTAATTTTAAGTATCGGGTTCGTTGTTCAGGGGTCGTATTAAGTGCAATTTGCGGAGTATATCGGAGCTGCCCGCCCGCCACTCCGCCGCACGGAGCTGTGCGGCGGAGGCGACGAATTGTAAGATTACCAGACCTTCCGGCGAAAAGTTGCCGGATCGCAATTATCGATTCCCGCACCTCGCCGCATCCTGCGCGGGACGGCAGCGCCCGCCCGCCACTCCGCCGCACGATCGGTGCGGCGGAGGCGACGTACCAGTACTCGTCAGTTACGGATCGCGGGGACCGTATGGGAAGGGCAGCGACATCGCCGAACCTAAAACTTTTACTTGAAAAAGAAACAAGGCGATGCCGCCGCCTGTAAGATCGGCGGAACGTGAAGGGCGGCCGAACCACTGCGGACGAAGGCGTCGTGCCTGCATACCGATTCCGCCGGCTGACGGTTCGGCAGGTGAAGTTCGTATATTTTATTGTATTCAGGGCGGGACGACGCATAACGTTCGGGATAACGATGTGTGCGTTCGCTGTGAAAACAAGCGTGAAGAGCCCCCAAACTGTTGCGGACGAAAGTGCTACGAACGATGGTGTTGCGGACAAAGACGTCGCGGACGAAGGCGTCGTGCCTGCATACCGATTCCGCCGGCTGACGGTTCGGCAGGTGAAGTTCGTATATTTTATTGTATTCAGGGCGGGACGGCGCATAACGTTCGAGATAACGATGTGTGCGTTCGCTGTGAAAACAAGCGTGAAGAGCAACCGAACTGTCGCGGACGAAGGCGTCGTGCCCGCATGCCGATTCCGTCGGCCGAGGATTCGGCAGGTGCAGTTCGTATATTTTATTGTATTCGGGGCGGGACGGCGCATAACGTTCTGAGCGATGGATCATGCGCCCGCAGAGAAAAGGGGGCGCGGTGTCAGCCCCTTACAGCAGGTCTTGGAGAAACCCTTAATGCGAAGCTGTCCTGCGCCCCAGCCGTGTCCTACCCTAATGGGTAGGACATAACCGGGACTGACAACCATTATACCACATTAAACATCCTCCGTAGAGGTCTCCAAGTTCGCTGTAAGGTATAAAGAGTTGTTTACCCTTTATGAGTTATGTCCGTCGGCTATGCCGAGTTGTTCAGTTGCAAAGGTAGCATAATTTATGTACTTAATTTCAAGGTTTGTTAGGCAAATATAACAAATAAATTCGATTCAATACCGATCGGTATGCGATTTTTATTCGGGGAGATGATTTTTTGCAATAAATATGAGTGTTCCTCGGATAGATACACAACTCAACAAAGCTCTTGCGCAAAAACTTAAAGATTTGCGCATAGCCCGGGATTGTCTCAAATGCGGGTAACGATGGATACCGGGGTGAATGTAAGTCGTGCTGAAAGCGGAAAACGATCATTGTCGGTTCATTCGGTTGCCATCCTTTGCAGATATTATGAACTCTCTTTGGAGGAATTTTTCCATAATATCGAACTCTCCGTTGTTCCTTGGGAGTAAAGCCAATCATTATTTTGCGAAAAAGGGATAATAGAGACGGAACATAATGTTCCGTCTCTTTTTTGTATGAATCAAATCGGCGTTGCTTGATTTCCGTTCGTCTCCGGCCGACGGTTCAGCAGGTGCAGTTCGTATATTTTATTGTATTCGGGTCGAGACGGCGCATAACGTTCGGAGCGATGGATCATGCGCCCGCAAGGAAAAGAAAAAGGGGCGCGGTGTCAGCCCCTCACTACAGGTCTTGGAGTACCTATCAAAAGAAGCTGTCCTGCGCCCCAGCCGTGTCCCACCCATAAAAAAGTGGGACATAACTGGGACTGACAACTATTATACCTTTTGATAAACATCCTCCGAAGAGGTCTCCAAGTTCATAGTGAGGTATAAAGAGTTGTTTACCCTTTATAATGTTATGTCCGTCGGCTATGCCGAGTCGTGATAATTCCTCGATCGTTGCATCATTCTTGCTTTTTTCGGTTCGTTCCCGGGCAGCCTGTGCTGCCCCTCTACAACTGAACCGCGTCAAGGAATCCTAAGCAAATATACGAAAGATTTTCGAATCAAACCCGATAGAGCCGTGTATTTCTGGAAAAATATCGCTAATTTTGTGAATATGAAGAGCGATATCACGTTTTTGCCCGAACGCAAGCAGCGCGACCTGCACGAACTCGTCGCATTGATCCGCGAGGAGATCAGGGATGTCGTAATGATTATCCTTTACGGCAGTTATGCGAAGAACACCTACGTCGATCTGGACGAGCGGCACGATTTCGGGGTGCGCACCTACTACATGAGCGACTACGACCTGCTGGTCGTTACGCAGCGGCGGCTGGGTGTCAGGGAGGCGACGGTCAATGCACGGATCAAGGAGCGTTTTTCGGCCGGCAAGGGCGAGTTCCAGACCTATCCGCAGCTTATCAACGAAAGTTTCACCAAACTCAACCATGCGCTCTCCGAGGGGCGATACTTCTATGTCGAGATCGTAAATCAGGGCATCCTGCTCTATAATTCGGCGAAAGAGGAGCTGGCGACGCCGCGAAAGCTGGACTACAACGAATTGTCGAGAATGGCGCAGGAGTATTACAATAAAAAATTTACACGAGGAGAGAGATTTTTATATCATGCCCGGATAGATTACGACGACAAAGAATATGTTGAATGTTCATTCTTTTTGCATCAGGCAGCCGAGTATTTTATAAAGACGATCCCCTTGGTGTATAGTCTGTACGGCTACAAGGAGCACGACCTGCATTTCCTCTGCGAGCGGAGCAAGCCGTTCACGACGGAACTCGCGAACGTCTTTCCGTGCGACTGCGAGGAGGAAAAACGCCTGTTCGAGCTGCTGCGTGCCGCCTATATCGAGGCGCGTTACAACGATAAGTTCGTCGTAACGAAGGCCGACATCGACGCTCTGCTGCCCAAGATCGAGCTGCTGCGCGATGTGGTCGAACGGGTCTGCAAGGAGCGGCTGGCCTACTACGACAGCCGGATCGAAAAATAGCCCCCTTATGACGCAGAAACAGGCCATACAGCTTTTCGAGCAGTGGAAGGTGCGTACCGTGTGGGACGACGATGCGGGGAAATGGTACGTTGCCATTGTGGATGTCGTTGCCGTATTGACCGACAGCATCGACGCCGCAGCCTATTGGCGTAAACTGAAACAGCGGTTGAAGGCGGAAGGGAACGAAACCGTGACAAGTTGTCACGGTTTGAAAATGCCTGCTGCCGACGGGAAGATGCGCATGACGGACGTGGCCGATACGGAACAGCTTTTTCGTTTGATTCAGTCGATCCCTTCGCCGAAAGCCGAACCGTTCAAGCTGTGGCTGGCGTCGTTGGGGCGCGAGCGGCTGGAAGAGCTGGACGACCCCGAACTCGGTATCGACCGGATGCTGGAATACTACCACCGCAAAGGATACTCCGAAAACTGGATTAACCAACGCCTGAAATCCATCGAAGTGCGTAAGGAGCTGACCGATGAGTGGGAGCGGCGCGGCATCAAGCGAGGACAGGAGTTCGCCACGCTGACCGACATCATCACGCAGGGCTGGTCGGGCATGACGACGCGGCAGTACAAGCGATACAAAGGATTGAAAACGGAAAGTCTGCGCGACAACATGACGAATTTGGAGTTGGTGCTGAACATGCTCGCCGAGGCGACGACGACCGAAATTTCCAAAGAGCGCCGTCCGCGCACGTTTGCAGCCAACCGGATCGTGGCGGCACAGGGCGGACGCATCGCGGGCAACACCCGCCGCGAAATCGAGGCACAGACCGGAAAAAAGATTGTCTCACGACTCAATGCCGAACAGGCGTTGGCGGCGAAAGAAATCGAACAGGACGAGGAGGAGAAGGAGTGACCGCGGCTCTTGGGTAATGATTCCTCGGTGCGATGGGCGAGCGGAGGTCGCAGACCTGAGAACCGTCCTCGGAGGGTGCGCCGTGTGCCGGATGCCATTTACGCGGCGATCGCCGCACTCTCGGTGAAGGTACCGCCGGTTTACTTGTCTATCGTCCGATCGGATTCGACGCATAATAGCTCACGTACATTCTGTTTAAAACATCGCACGATTCTTATCATGCGCGTTTAGGCTCCGTTCGTCTCTGGCCGCCCCTCACCGACATTTTCGAGGATGTCCGTTCGGGCCGGCCGGAGCTGCGGGGCGGGGTCAGAGCAGTTCGCGGGTATCGTCGCTGCAAACAATATTTTATTGTATATCCAGCCGTATTCAATCGGGAGTGAAGCGGTGCGTGAACGGGTGAAGACATGATCGTCTGCACGAATCCGTGAAAGGATGCCGGCAATCGTGCATGGACGGATGCTCGCTTTCGCTCTTGCCAGTAAGAGGTCGTGCGAGGATGTTCGTATTCGTGCATCCGCTCATGCGCGAACACGTGCGTACATCCGTCCACGCGAACACGAGCACGTGCGTTCGATCGGGAGTGCTTTCACGCTTCCGGCCGCAAGATAATACGCCTTCGGGGCCCCCGAATCGGCTGGCCGCTCCTGACCGCCGGAGGCCGTCCGAAGGGTTTGCCGCTCTCGCCGCAGCGTCGTAATATTGCATCCTGAAAACCGAGTGTCGTCGGAGTGATCCGCGTATGATTTTCGATGCGGGGAACGAGCGATCCGTTGTGCGGCGTTTTGTTCCCGTAGCGGGAACAGCGAGCTGTACCTTTGTCCGACAAACCAGCGTTTGTCCGACAAAGGTGCTCGCCCTGCGGGGCCGCGGCATCCGGCGATGCAGAACCCTTTAAAACGAGAGAACGATGAGAAAGAACCGTGCATCGGACAACAAGAGCCGCAAATACTCCTTCCGCCTGACCGAGGAGCAGCATATCCGCTTCGAGCGGATGCTGTGAAGGGCGGGCTTGGAGCACAACCGCAGCCGCTTCATCGTCGGGCGAATCTTCGACGAGACGTTCCGCGTGGTCAGGGCCGACCCCACGAAACAGCGTTACCTCGTCCGGCTGAACGAGTACATCGCCCAGATTTCCCGCGTGGGCAACAACTACAATCAGGTCGTCAAGGCGATCAACACCTGCCTTTCGCGCAACATGCTGCCCCGCCAGATCGACACGCTGGTGGCCTGCACGCGCGAGTTGAAAGCCCTCTCGGAGCAAGTGTCGGAGCTGACCAGACAATTGCGGGAGGAGTGGTTGAAAGAGTGATCGGGCAGGGGGGGGGCTTGCCCTTCGCGGCAAAATGACTATCTTTGTGAGGGTAAAGCGGTTTTTAATTCCCGATAAACGAACCGAACGATGACCGACCGACTGATTTTCGTACACGACAAGCGGCGCGACGCCTACGTCGACAAGACGTCGGAGATCGTCGGGCTGCGACCGGCCGGGCGTATGTGTATGTCGATTACGGCGCGGCGCGGGTATTCCGCTATCGCAAGGATCGCCGCCCTGCTCGCCGAGACGATGCAGCGCATCGATCCACAGGATCCCCGTACGGCGCTGTATGCCTATCTGAACGGGCGGACGGCGGCGTGCGATGTCGACAACGCGGCCCTCGTCTATCCCTTCGGCTGCAACGCCAGCCAGAAACTCGCCGTGCAGCGGGCGCTGGGCAATCGGGTGAGCGTGGTAGAGGGCCCTCCCGGCACGGGAAAAACGCAGACGATTCTGAACATCGTCGCCAATCTGCTGATGCAGGGAAAAACCGTCGGTGTCGTGTCCAACAACAATGCGGCGGTGGACAACGTGCGCGACAAACTGTCGAAATACGAGTACGGGGCGTTGATGGCCGAACTGGGAAACCGGACCAGACGGCAGGCCTTTTTCGCGGACAAACAGCAGGATTTCATGCCCGACCCTACGTGGCGGTTGCCGGCGGAGGAACGCACGGCCCTGCGAACGCGGCTGGGCGAGCTGTCGGCGGCCATAGACGAGCTTTTCCGCGTCAACGCGGAGCTGGCCGACCTGCGGACGAAACGCTCCTATGCCCAATGCGAGTACCGTCATCTGCTGTGGGAACAACCGCTGGACGAAGCGCGGATGCGGCGGGTCGACCGCTGTTTCTTCCGTCCGATCGACAGCCGGCGTGCGCTGTCGTTCCGGCATCTCGTTACCGAGAGGTGGCAGGGCGGAAGGCCGTCGCTCGCTTTGCGGGCCGGACTGCTGTTCCGGTGCGGCGCGTGGCCCGGGAAGCGGCTGTTCGCGGATGCGGAGCTGCTGCCCGCCTATGCCGATCGCAAGTTCTACGAAACCTATATCGCCGAGCTCTCGGCCCGCATCGCCCGGCTCGGGGCACCGTCCGACGAGCAGCGTGCGAAGAGCCTGATCGAAGCATACGGGAAGGTGTCGGAAGCGCTGTTCCGCGATATGCTCTACCGCAAATACGAACGCCTGAACGAAGCGCGGCAAGAGGAGCGGCCCCCGTTCACGATGCAGAACTACCGGACGCATTTCCGCACCTTCGTCGAACGCTATCCGGTCGTGCTGAGTACGACCCATTCGCTGTGCGCTTCGATCGGCGCGGGGCACCTGCTCGACTATGTCATCATCGACGAGTCGTCGCAGGTCGATATCCTCACGGCGGCCGTCTGCTGCGCCTGTTGCCGGAATATCATCATCATCGGCGACAGCCGGCAGCTGCCGCATATCGTGGAGGAGCAGCTCAGGGCGAAGGCCGAGGAGCTGCGCGACAAACATCGGGTGCCCGACGCTTACGATTACGTGCGGCAGAACATCCTCTCCTCCTTCAAACGGGTCTTCGGGGAACGGCTGCCCGTCACGCTGCTGCGCGAACATTACCGCTGCCATCCGCTCATCATCGACTTCTGCAACCGGAAATATTACCGGAACGAGCTGCTCATCATGACCGAACCGAAGGGCGACTATCCCTTTACGGTCCTGACGACAACCGCCTCGAAAACCTACTCCCATAACGGCCGGATCTACAATCAGCGCCAGATCGACGCCACCTGCGACTGGATCGAGCGGCAGCATACGGAGTACGCCGCCATGCGGTTCGCCTCCGATGCGAAACGCGAATCGCCGGCCGAACGGATCGCCGAACGGCTCATCGGAGGAATTCTCGCCGAGGAGGATCGGTTTTCCGCCATCGGCGTCCACCGACACTACCGGCTGTACGATCTGGTCGGACGGAACGTCGAGCTGTCCGACGAGGAGCGCCTCTTCGTCCGCCGCCGCTCGCATCTCGACTTTCTGCTCTACAACCGGATGGACAACACGCCGATTCTGGGGATCGAGGTGGACGGCGTGCTCCACCACCGCTTCGACGAGGTGCAGGTCGCCCGCGACCGGCGCAAAAACGGTATTCTCGTCAAGATCGGCCTGCCGCTTCTGCGTCTCTCCACGGACGGCAGCAGCGAAAAGGAGCGGATCGTAGGCGCGCTCGAACAGGCCATGCAAAGCAGGGGTGAGTGCCGAGCAAGCGGAACTCGAAGTGGACGGCTATAAAGCAAAGTCCACTCTTCGATCCATCGTTTTCTAAATATGAAATCGTACCTGAAGATCCCTGTGGTTTTATTCGCAAGCGATTGGCCGTTCTGTGTCTTAAATACCCGGTTCACAAACGGCGATATTCCGACGTTATGAATAAAACGTCAGGAGAAAACATATCCTCAAAGAATTGCCTTGCGGATTATTATGTATCTTTGTATTATTGCATCAAAAAGCTCGTTACCATGACAACCCAAAGCGAAGCAGCATTAGAGAACGGATTGATAAAGACGCTGATCGACAACAGCTACGAGCGCGTCATAATCAAAGAAGAAGAGAATCTGAAGACGAACTTCAAGGTGCAGTTGGAGAAGCATAACCAAAAAGAGTTGCAACTTCACGGTCGATCGCAATTTACCGACAAGGAGTTCGAAAAGATCCTCATTTACCTCGAAGGCGGCACACGGTTGGAAAAAGCAAAGAAGCTACGGACTATCAAAGAGTTCGATTTAGATAATGGAGAACGTATTTGGATTGAATTCTTAAATACGCATAAGTGGTGTCAGAACGAGTTTCAGGTTGCCAACCAGATAACCGTCGAGGGGCGTAGGCAATGCCGCTACGACGTCACGATTCTCATCAACGGTCTTCCGTTGGTGCAGATCGAGTTGAAGAAACGCGGCGTGGAACTGGAAGCAGGCATACAATCAGATCCAGCGTTATCACAAGACGTCGTTTCATGGGTTGTTCGACTATATTCAGCTGTTCGTAATATCGAACGGCGTGAATACACGCTATTTTGCCAACAATCCGAACAGCGGCTACAAATTCACGTTCAACTGGACGGATGCCGAGAACCGGCCGTTCAACGACCTGAATATGTTCGCCAACTTCTTTTTTCGACAAGTGTACGTTGGGAAAGATCATCAGCAAATATGTAGTGCTGCACGAGGGCGACAAGAGTCTGATGGTATTACGGCCCTATCAGTTCTATGCCGTCGAGAAGATTATCGACAAGGTGGAGAACACCAACAAGAACGGTTACGTCTGGCATACGACAGGCGCGGGGAAGACCCTGACCTCGTTCAAAGCGGCGCAGCTGGTCTCGGAAATAGACGGAATCGACAAGGTGATGTTCGTCGTAGACCGTCACGACCTCGACACGCAGACGCAGTCGGAATACGAAGCGTTCGAGCCGGGTGCGGTAGACAATACGGACAACACGCACGAGCTGATCAAGCGGTTGAGCGGTGATTCGAAAATCATCATCACCACGATTCAGAAGCTCAATTGTGCCGTCACGAAAGATTACTACAACCGGCATCTGCAAGAGATTCGGAATAAAAAAGTCGTAATGATTTTCGACGAATGCCACCGCAGTCACTTCGGCGACTGCCACAAAAATATCGTCAACTTCTTCAACAACCTGCAAATTTTCGGATTTACGGGTACGCCTATCTTCGTCGAGAATGCCAAACAGGAGCACACAACGGCCGAAGTTTTCGGCGAATGCCTGCACAAGTATTTGATCAAGGATGCCATTGCCGACGAGAATGTATTGGGTTTTCTGGTCGAATATTATCAAGGCAGCACGACGACCGACTACGAGAGCGAGGCGCGTATGCGGGAGATTGCACAGTTCATTCTCAACAACTACAACAAATCGACTTTCGACGGCGAATACAATGCACTGTTCGCCATTCAGTCCGTGCCGATGCTGTTGGGTTACTACAAGATATTCAAGGAACTGAATCCCAAAATCAAAATCGGTGCCATCTTCACCTATGCCGCCAACGCCAGTCTGGACGACGGGCAGACGGGAATGAATCAAGGGTTTGCCGACTCAAAGGTCGCTGCCGACGAGCTGCAAGCCATTATGGATGACTACAACGCGATGTTCGGCACGTCTTTTACGACCGACAATTTCAGCGCCTATTACGATGACGTAAACGAGCGCATGAAGAAACGCAAGAAGGATATGCTGCCGCTCGACCTGCTGCTGGTCGTCGGAATGTTCCTCACGGGCTTCGATGCCAAGAAGCTCAATACGCTCTATGTCGACAAAAAATCTGGAATATCACGGGTTGTTACAGGCGTTCAGCCGCACGAACCGCGTACTGAACGAGAAAAAGCGTTTCGGAAAAATCGTATGCTTCCGCGACCTTAAAGCCAATGTGGATGCTGCGATCAAACTTTTCAGTAACAACACGCCCAATGAGAAGATCATACGCCCGCCGTTCGAGAAGGTACGCAAGGAGTTGAATCTGAAAATGATCTCTTTTCTGGAGAAATATCCCGACGTCAGCCGCATCGACGCGCTGAAAAGCGAACCAGAGAAACGCGAATTCGTGTTGGCTTTCCGCGAGATTATCCGGGGAAAATCGAGGCGCAAATCTACGAGGAGTACGAAGCGGACGATCCCTATTTCATCATGTCCGAGCAGGCATACATGGATTTCCGTTCCAAATACCTCGACATCGCCATCGGTCATACGGGAGACAAGCAAAGGGCATTCCCGACGCTACACAAACCGAGATCGAACACGAAAATATCGACGACGTGGATTTCTGTTTGGAGCTGCTCCACAGCGACGTTATCAATGTCGCCTACATTCTGGCGCTGATTGCCGACCTGAATCCCGACAGCGAAGATTACCGGCAGAAACGTCAGCAGATCATCGATACGATGATTCGAGACGCCTCGATGCGCAACAAGGCCAAACTTATCGACGGGTTTATCCAGCAGAATGTCGATGACGACAAGGCCGGATTCAACCGCGCAAAGGCGGACGGGTCCATCGACTTGGAGACGCGGTTGACGAACTACGTCAGCGCCGCCCGCGAACGGGCGATCGAACGTCTGGCCGAGGAGGAGGCCCTGAGTCACGATGCGTTGAGAGAGTATTTGGCGCAATACGATTACCTTCAACGCGAGAAACCCGAAATCATTCAGAACGCTATCAAAGAGAAGAAGGTAGGGCTGAAGGAGCGTCGCAATATCCTCAAACGGGTATTGGCTAAGCTCCGCATAATTATCGACACGTTTAACTGGGAATAAACACACAACGCATATGAGCGAAGAACTGCAACAAAAATTGCGCAGCCAGCTTTTGGACGGTTGCCAACACCCTGCGTGGCAACATGTCGGCCAGCGATTTTATGTATTTCACTCTCGGCTTCATCTTCTATAAGTACCTCTCCGAAAAAATCGAGTTGTATGCCAATGAGGAACTGAAGGAGGACGGCATGACCTTCAAGGAGGCATGGGAGAGCGACGACGAAGAGTTGAAGGTCGACCTGAAAGAGGCGTGCGTGCAGGATTTGGGCTATTTCGTCGAGCCGGAATACCTTTATTCCACCATTATCTCGATGATCGACCGCAAGGAGAATATCCTCCCAGCATTGGAGCGGTCGCTCAAGAAAATCGAGGACAGCACCATCGGTCAGGAAAGCGAAGACGATTTCGGCGGTCTCTTCTCTGACATCGATCTCGCATCTCCCAAGCTGGGCAAAACGGCCGACGATAAGAATAAGTTAATCAGCGACGTGCTTGTCGCATTGAACGGCATCGACTTCGGGTTGAAAGATGCGCAGGAGATTGATATTCTGGGCGACGCCTACGAATACATGATCGGTCAATTCGCTGCCGGAGCCGGGAAAAAGGCGGGCGAGTTCTATACACCGCAGGAGGTCAGTCAGATTCTTGCGGAAATCGTCATCACAGGCAAGCAACGTTTGAAAACGGTCTACGACCCCACTTGCGGCAGCGGCTCACTCCTTCTCCGCACGGCTCGGAGCGGACAGGCCGATGAGATTTTGGGGCAGGAGAAGAACCCTACGACCTTCAACCTCTGCCGCATGAATATGTTGCTGCACGGTATTAAGTATAACGATTTCGACATCCGCAACGGTGATACGCTCGAAGCCGATGAGTTCGGCGATCAACAATTCGACGCCGTAGTGGCCAACCCGCCCTTCTCGGCCGATTGGAGTGCCGCCGCGAAATTCAACAACGACGACCGGTTCAGCAAGGCCGGAGTGCTTGCCCCAAAATCGAAGGCCGACTATGCGTTTATCCTGCACATGATCTACCACCTCAACGAGGGCGGCACGATGGCCTGCGTAGCTCCGCACGGCGTATTGTTCCGCGGAGCGGCCGAAGGTAAGATCCGTCGGTTTCTGATCGAGAAGAAGAACTATATCGACGCCATTATCGGACTTCCGGCCAACATCTTCTACGGCACCAGTATTCCGACCTGCATCCTCGTGATGAAAAAATGCCGCAAGCAGGAAGACAATATTCTCTTTATCGATGCTTCGCGCGAGTTCGAGAAGGTGAAGACACAGAATAAATTACGCCCCGAGCACATCCGCAAAATCGTCGAGACTTACCGTAACCGCACAGAGATCGAAAAAATACAGTCATTGCGCAACATTGCAGGAGATTGCCGAGAACGACTACAATCTCAATATTCCGCGTTATGTCGATACGTTCGAAGAGGAAGAGGAGATCGATATCCACGCCGTAATGGCCGAGATCAAGGAGCTGGAGGCCAAACGCGCCGACTTGGATAAACAAATAGAGGTTTATCTTAAAGAATTGGGTATTGTCGAATAAACCCGAAAAAGCAATGGCAACAAATAAGAACGATAAAACCCTCAATGTTCCCCCTTTGAGATTTCCGGAGTTTAACGGAGAGTGGGAGAAGTGCACCATAAAGGATTACGGTGAAGTGGTAACAGGAAACACACCACCTACCAGCAATTCCGAATACTACGATAATGGTTCATATTTATGGGCTTCTCCTGCTGATTTAGGAATTAGCAAGAATATTACTGAAACAAAGACAAAGTTATCATTATCAGGATTTAGGAAAACGAGAAATATTCCTAAAGGGAGTGTTTTAATTACTTGTATCGGTTCAACAATAGGGAAAATGGGGATGGCAACTGAAACCATGTCCTCAAACCAACAAATTAATTCTATTGTAATCAATGACAAAAGCGATAGTGACTTTGTTTACTATGCTATTTCTCGGGCTTTCCCTCGTTATTTATCAGAGGTGGGCATACAAGCCGTTCCCATACTATCTAAATCTAATTTTGAGAAGTTGCCTAATTACACAACGTGTCGAGAAGAACAAGACAAAATAGGTTATTTTCTTAATCTGTTGGACGAGCGCATCGCCACCCAAAACAAAATCATTGAGGATTTGAAGAAACTAAATCCGCAATTTCAGAAAGACTTTTCAAAGGTATAAAAGGCTATACTGTTCTACTATCCAATATATGTGACATTGTTAAGGGTAAACAAATCAATGGGGGAAATCTCTCTAAGAGTGGTAATTATTATGTAATGAACGGTGGTGTAGAACCATCTGGATATTATAACGATTACAATGTAGAAGCCAATACTATTTCAATAAGTGAGGGCGGCAACTCTTGCGGATATGTGCAATTCAACACCTTTCCTTTTTGAGCGGTGGACATTGCTACTCCATTCAGAATGTGGCAGACAATGTTGATAATCTGTACTTGTACCATTACCTTAAATCGAATGAGGATGCCATAATGAAGTTGCGTATTGGGTCTGGCTTACCCAATATCCAGAAGAAAGACTTGGCAATATTCAATATAAAATTACCGACATTTGAACAACAAAAAACAATCTCAACTTTTCTGTCATCGCTTGAAAGAAAAACTGAGATTGAAGAAAGAATACAGAATGTCATGCAGAAACAAAAAGCTATATCTATTGCAGCAGATGTTCATATAAACATTTGGTGCAATAGAAACTTTTTGTCTTTAATAATTCCAAGAAATCTATCTCCAGTTTGATTTCTTGGGCTAATGTAGATAGCTGATTCCCAACTTGTCGCTGTACTTCAATCGTTGGAATACAAAGTGGAATGTTGCATAATCCTTCAAAAGATAAGCACTGTCTAACACTACCCTCTAATCTCTTTTGTATTTCTGTAAAAAATTGCTTAGTCTCAAAATAGTAATCAAGGTATTCGGGGAATAAGGTGTCCTTTGTACGGAAACAAATATACATAGGACTTACTATTCCTCTATCAAATGTGGTAAGACGAGCAATTGAACCAACATTTATTCTTGCTGGGTTAAAAGCGAAGTCATTTTTTCTACAATTTTGTAGTTTGAAGTATCATCACTTGCAACGCTTCTGTTTTCAAATTGTTCACTCTGTTGGATGAAACCTTGACGATTACTAACGGATAAAACATTTTGAATAGCACAGTTTTTATTCCGTTTTGAAGTCTGCTCAATGAAATCGCCTATGTGAGAATTGCTTTTAGTTTTGTGTGTATATTCCATTTCAATAATTGCGGACTTTAGTTTCTTCAAATCCTCAATGATTTTGTTTTGGGTGGCGATGCGCTCGTCCAACAGATTAAGAAAATAACCTATTTTGTCTTGTTCTTCTCGACACGTTGTGTAATTAGGCAACTTCTCAAAATTAGATTTAGATAGTATGGGAACGGCTTGTATGCCCACCTCTGATAAATAACGAGGGAAAGCCCGAGAAATAGCATAGTAAACAAAGTCACTATCGCTTTTGTCATTGATTACAATAGAATTAATTTGTTGGTTTGAGGACATGGTTTCAGTTGCCATCCCCATTTTCCCTATTGTTGAACCGATACAAGTAATTAAAACACTCCCTTTTAGGAATATTTCTCGTTTTCCTAAATCCTGATAATGATAACTTTGTCTTTGTTTCAGTAATATTCTTGCTAATTCCTAAATCAGCAGGAGAAGCCCATAAATATGAACCATTATCGTAGTATTCGGAATTGCTGGTAGGTGGTGTGTTTCCTGTTACCACTTCACCGTAATCCTTTATGGTGCACTTCTCCCACTCTCCGTTAAACTCCGGAAATCTCAAAGGGGGAACATTGAAGAAAATCGAATCGTAAAAACTCCGCAATTCCTATCTTACTGCTATATAATCTAAAATCCGTTAGTATGATAGCAGAAACCAAATTTTCGAAGATTGTCGCTCTATGGAAAGAGGACAAGAAGCAGTATGTAAAGCGTTCGACTTTTTGCGGCCTACACACTATTGATTGAAAATCACATCTTGCCTACATTCGGCGAAATGGCACTCGTTGAGGAACAGGACGTGCAGACTTTCGTATTTCGGAAGCTCAACGAAGGCTTGAGCCATAAAACGATCAAGGATATTCTGATCGTTCTGAAAATGATATTGCGTTTCGGTGCCAAAAATCAAATGACCGAATATCGTCAAATAGATATAAAATTTCCGACTGAACGAGATAAGCATTCAATAGACATATTGAACCGTTCGCACCAGAAACAAATCATGGAGTATATTCGGTTACACTTTACCTTCAAGAATTTAGGTATTTACATTTGTTTAAGTGCCGGTATGCGTATCGGGGAGATTTGTGCGTTGACATGGGACGATTTAGATGTCGAGAATGGGATTATCCATGTTCGAAAAACGATTCAGCGCATCTATGTTATCGAGGAGCACCGAAAATATACTGAAGTGATTCTCGATACCCCGAAAACAAAAAAATTCCATCCGCGAGATTCCAATGACAAAAAATCTATTGAAGATGATTCGTCCCATTAAAAAGATCGTGAACGGAAATTTTTACGTCCTGACGAATGAACCGAAACCCACAGAACCTCGCACCTATCGAAACTACTACAAACAATTCATGCAGTCGCTCGGCTTGCCTTTGATGAAATTTCACGGTCTTAGGCATAGTTTCGCTACGCGTTGCATCGAAAGCAAATGCGACTATAAAACTGTGAGCGTTTTGTTAGGACATTCCAATATCAGCACGACGCTCAATCTATATGTTCATCCCAATCTGGAGCAGAAGAAACGGTGTATGGAGCAAATGTCAAGATTGTTACGATAACCGCATCATTGAATAGAGTAATAGGACTCCCGAAGTTCTATTACTCTAAATAAATCATTTAATTATTCTTATTTATCAGATTCACCACCACCTTCGTCATCACGTCTTTCTCCTCGGTGCGGCTCTCGGCGATCATCAACGTCAGGGCCACCAACGTGTTGTTGTCCAAAAGGCGCGAACCGTCGGGGCGGTAGAGGATGCGGTTGTTCTCCAAGAACCAGAGGAACAGGAACGCCGCGATGCGTTTGTTGCCGTCGCTGAACGAGTGGTTCTTGACCGTCAGGTAGAGCAGGTTGGCCGCCTTCTCCTCGACGCTCGGATAGAGGTCGCGGCCGCCGAAGGTCTGGTAAATCGCACCCATCGTGCTCTTGAACGATTCGTCTTTCTCGCGGGCGAACAGTGCGCTGCCGCCGAACTTGTCGCGCAACACCTGCAATGCCGCCATCGCATTCTCATAGGTCGCACGAAACGGCTCCTCGGCGGTAGTGGCCGATACCTCCAACTGCTGATAATCGTAGCGGTCGAGCGTATCGAGGCCATAAGTATAGTCCGTAATCACGCGCAGCAGCCCGACCGCCTCGGATTTCGTAACATCCTTCGCAGCCAAGACATGGGAGAGCAGGCGGACGGTCTTTTTCAGCTCCTCCAACTGCTCGGCTTTCGCTTGGTTATTGACGGCATACCCCTTTATAAGGTACTCTTTCAGCACCTTGTTCGCCCAGATGCGGAACTGCGTGCCGCGCGGCGACTTGACACGGTAGCCGACAGAGATAATCACGTCAAGGTTGTAGATATTCTGTATACGGCGAATCGTGCGCGTACCCTCTTGGCGAACTTGTAAGGATCTCTTACAAGTTGCCTCCTTCCAATTCGCCCTCTCGAAACACGTGGTTCGTGTGCATTGTATGCAAGGAGATACGGCGGCCGCGCAGGCGAACGGGCAGGCGGGCGCAAGACCGTGCAAAATGACGGTAGGCGATGCGGGGACGGAAGCCGAAAAACCGTCGCAATTCGTTGATAGCCTATCAGCATCGAGAGGGCGACCTTGATGAGGAAATACCAGAAAATCGCCTCGACGGAGAACCAGACGAAGACGAACGGGCAAAATCGGTTGATGAACTTCCAGCCGCCGTAGACGCTCATCAGCATATAAGCCCCGAAGAGGCGATCCGGCCCCATGAACTCCGAATTGTACCCGATCGCGAAGAGCAGGCCGCACAGCAGCAACGGCACGATACACCCGCGCAGTTCGCTGCGGCGCCGCACCCCGTTGCATTCGGGACAGATAGGAATCGTAAAACGCGTGGCGCAACTCCGGCACAACCCCTTGCCGCAATCCGCGCATTGGGCGACCGCATCGTGGTCGGGATGATAGTAACAGTTCATAATCGCTCGTTCACGGTTGTATGCTCCGATCGGCACGATCCTCGGACGACTTCCGCCCGCTTATCGGAAACAATCGTTTTCCGCGGCCGGCGACACCACGCGCCGTATCCCGCTGCTCGAAAACGGATCGTTCAAAATTAACCATTCCACCCCGTTACTCCAAATTTTCACCCCTCTTTTTCAGCCGCAAACCCGCGAACGGCAGCACGATACCCTTTCCGGCGCATCCGTCTGAAAACGCCGCAAAAAAAAACGCGCGACACGTTGCCGTGTGTCGCGCGCGAATCGTCGTACTTCCAACCGCTACCACTCGGAGGGCCACTCAGGCTCCCAGCCGCCGCTGCCGCCGTCGCCGGCGGCCGTAGCATCGACCTTGAACAATGCGGTGGTCGGGGCGCCCATATAGCCGAACGCGAAGATGTAGTACTGCTCACCGGCGGCGATGGGCGTACCCGAATACTCGGCCGAACCCTTGAACGGCGTGGGTGTCGAGACCAGTCCGGCGTTGTTCTCGCCCATGAAGCAGTTCATCATGATTAGTTCGCCGGCCTGCCCGACCACATCCTTCATGAAGGCCTCGTCGTCGGCAAAGGTTTCGTAGGTGCTCTTCTTGACGATACCCGTATAGTAGTACTCCGTATCGATCGAAGGTTTCACTCCGTACTGGAAATAATAGAGCTTTCCGCCGAAGAAATCGTTGGGATCGGTCTCCGATCCGGGCTTCACGTCCTTGACCTCGAGCGTCATCGACGAGGGAACGACGGCCGTCGTCCGCGTCGTGGCGGTCGCCACCTCGGTCGTACGGACTCCCTCCGCACTTACGCCGAAGACATAGACCGTATAGTCGGTTTCGGGCTTGATGATCGTAACGCCCAGATTGCGGCGCGAATGGAGCGTCTGATCGCCCGTGAAGACACGCGGATCGGTCGACCAGTCGACGGGCGGCGTGAAACCGTTCTGGAAAGCTATTTCGGCGTCGGCCACCTGCGCCGGGGTCATGTTCTTCACTTCGTCGGTCGCCTTGACCGTCGCGAAATAGCGAGTCGTCGCCTTCGAGGGCTTGACTGCGATATTCATCAGGATCGAATTGACGTCGAGCACCGACACTTCGAACTTGCAGTCGTCGGTAATGGCCACCGCATCGGTCTTGAAGGGCGTCTTGGTGAGTTTCGTACATGCCGACACGCTGTTGTCGATGCCGAACGCCAGTGCGTAGTACTCCGTATCGGGCAGCAGCCCCTCGACCTCCAACGAACCTTCGCCCATGCGCACCGAAGCGACGTCGGGCAGTTTCGACCCGTCGTTGCCAATACCCATGCGGATGCTTCCCAGCGCATTGTCGATCACCTGCTGGTCGTCGCCCTTGAACGAATCTTCGTACTCGGTCTTGCTCGTATAGCCCAGATAGTAATAGGTGAACTTCTCGTCGGGATTGCCTTTGAGCGTCGCAGTCGTCTGTCCTTCGTCCTCGACCGTAAGGTTGAAGTTGATCTCCTTCAAATCGTTGGTCTTGACGAGGCGTCGCACCAGAGGAGTCGTAATCTCGCCCTTCACATCGATACCGTAGGCATAAATGTAGTACTCCGTATTGATTTCCAATTCGTCGCGGTTCAGGTTCTGGCCTTCGGGATTCCAGTCGCTGAGCAGGAAATCCAGATACTCTTCCAGCGAAGTGAACCAGCCGTCGGAATCCAGAGCCTCTTCCTCGAGCGCTTTCAGCTCCTTTTCGAGGAATTTCTCAGGCGAACCGATGGCATCGTAATCGCTCTTCTTGACCAGATTGAACAGGAACGTCTGCGCCGGATCGTCCGTTTCGAGTTTGGCCTTGATCGAGGCGACGGTCACCTCGGTCACCTCGATCGAGATCGCACGTTCGTTCTGCGCCACTTCGACGGCCACCGATTCGGCACCCGGATAACTGATCGTCACCGTAGCCGAACGCGTCAACTCTTCTCCGACATTTTCATCGGCCACGAAGGTGATCTGCCCGAACGTTTCGCAATCGAAATCATGTATCCACTCCTTATCGCTTTTCGCCACGGCGAGTTTGCCCTCTACGGCATCGGCCACCTCGTAATTCAGCGTGACGGTCTGGCCCGCAGCCTCCACGTTGATCACACCCAATGCATTGTCCTTGATCGTCAGCACGGGAGTCTTGCCCGGCGTCGGGTCATCGGTCGCGTCGTCGCCGCACCCCGAAAGCAGCAGGGGGGGGGGTCAGCAGAAGCGCCCAAAGCGCAAAAAATTTGATTTTTTTCATATGAAAGTTTAAAATTGGTTGTTCGATAATTCGCCTGAACTGTCGGCAAAAGTAACTATTTTCCGCCGATCCGCAAACTCCGGTCCGGCCTCCGGACGGCAAAAGCTCCCGCTGTCCCCGCCGATGCGGGTGCGTCGACAAGCATTTCCCGATCCAACTCCCGACGAAACAACGAATTGGAACGCACCGGAGCCGGCCCGTTTTTTTTCGAAAATTTCCCGAAATGACACGTCCGGTCTCCGACGCCCACCCGCATTCAAAGCAGGATCACGGCCCGTTCGGGCGGCATGGCGCGCCCTTCGGGGAGCTGCACGCGCAGCACGTGTTCCGTCTCGACCGGCCGGCCGTCCTTGGTCGCGGGCGACCACCGCGGAGCCTCTTCGACGGCCTTGACCACCTTGCGGCGCAGCCGTCCGTCGGTCGATTCGAGCAGATCGGTCAGCACGACGCTTCCGTCGCACTGCACCTTGAAGCGATAGACCACCCGCGCCACGGGATCGGTCGCATCCCACTTGATGCGGCGGGCGACGTAGCGGTCGAACGAAAGGCTGTCGGCCGTGAAAACAGCCTTGCTATCGTATTTCAACGTAATGAGAATCACTCCGTTCGACGCATCCGAACCGTAGCGCTCGATGGTCTGTTCGTCGGCCGGAAGCTGTTCCATGCGCTCGATCTCCGCAGGCGGGATCTCCCGAAAGGCATCCCCTTCGTAGCGCTCCCCGTTGACGATGTAGACGGGCCGCCGCTCCTGCGCGGACAGCGGCAGCGCGACAGCGGCGGCAACGAGTAGAAACAGGATCGTGCGTATATTCATTTCGAATCGGAATTTTATCCTCTATAACGGCAGCGCCGCGGCGAATATTGCCTATTCGGCGTCGGTGCGTACGTGTGCGGCGTAGTTCTCCCACCGGTCGAGCACGGCGCGGAAATCGGCCGGCAGTTCGCTCTCGAAGTAGACTTCGCGCCCCGTCGAGGGGTGTACGAATCCCAGACAACGGGCGTGCAGCGCCTGCCGGGGCAGCAGCGCGAAGCAGTTCTCGACGAACTGGCGGTATTTCGAGAAGGTCGTCCCTTTGAGGATGCGGGCGCCGCCGTAGCGGGAGTCGTTGAAGAGCGGGAAACCCTTCCACGCCATGTGGACGCGGATCTGATGCGTGCGTCCCGTTTCCAGACGGCACTCCACGAGCGTCACGTAACCGTAACGCCGCACCACGCGCCAGTGAGTCACGGCGTGCTTGCCCTGCTCTCCGTCCGCGAAGACGCACATCTGCAACTTGTCCTTCGGCGAACGGCCGATATTGCCCTCGATCGTCCCCTCGTCGGCGTCGGGATTGCCCCACACGAGGGCATAGTAGCGGCGCACGATCGTATGGTCGAAAAACTGCTTGGCCAGACGGGCGTGCGCGCGTTCGTTCTTGGCCACGACCAGCAGCCCCGACGTATCCTTGTCGATGCGGTGCACCAGACCGGCGCGCAGATCGCCCTCCCGGAACATCGGCAGCGTGCGCAGATGATAGGTCAGGGCATTGACCAGCGTCCCGTCCCAGTTGCCGTGGCCCGGGTGCACGACCATGCCGGCGGGCTTGTCGACGATCAGCAGATCGTCGTCTTCGTAGGGGATGTCGAGCGGGATGTTCTGCGGCACGATCTCGACCTCACGCTTGGGATAGGGCATCACCACGGTGATGCGGTCCAGCGGCTTGACCTTGTAGCTCGACTTGACCGGACGTCCGCCCACGAGCACGCTGCCGCTGTCGACCGCCGTCTGGATGCGGTTGCGCGAGCAGTGCTGCATCCTCAGCGTGAGGAATTTGTCGAGCCGCATCGGCTCCTGCCCCCGGTCGACGTCGACCGCGAAGTGTTCGTAGAGCTCGTCTCCCTCCTCCACCTCGCCGCCGTCGGCCTCGGCCTCGCGCCGCAGCGACTCCTCGTCGTCGGGCGCAGCGCAGCCGTGCGGCTCTCCGCCACACTCCGCGGGCCGCAGCTCCGCATCGCCGTATCCTTCCTGCGATCGGTCCATCGTCTAAAAGAAATTATCCTCCTCGGCGTTCGCCGTCCCGGCGCCGCGCTGCAACTCCTCGGCATGGCGGCGCACCTCGGCCTCGGCCAGCGAATCGGCGAGTTCGGCCCGCCGGCGCTCCCGCTCCTCGCTCAACGCCTGCGCCTGCTTGTCCGAAGCGGCGCTTTCGCGTGCCACCTTCTCCGCGTCGAGCGTCAGGCGCAGCCCCACTTCGGAACCCACTACCGTCGCATATCCCTGCACGGGCTGCTGGCCGTAGACACGTGCATCCTTCTGGTTCAGCAGGTCGATCCCCTCGTCGAAGACGACCGCTCCTACGTTGAACCCCTGCTCCCACAGGCGGCTTTTGGCCTCGCGCAGCGACACGCCGATCACCTTCGGCACGACGACGACCGAATCGCCCTCGGCCACGCCCACATAGAGCGTCACCCCCGAACCCATCTCGATCTGCCACTTCGTCCCGGCCTCGATCGGACGGCCGTCGACGCGCTGTTCGAGCACGTAGTTGGTCGCCATATCGGGCTGATAAACGAGCCTGTCGATCTCCAATCCGGCGATTTCGAGCATATTCTTGGCCTGCCGGAGCGAACGCCCCGCCACGTAGGGAACCTCGACCTTCTTCTGCGAGAACGAGTTGATCGTCACATAGACCGTGCGGCCGCCCTTGACCTGCGTCCCTTCGTGCGGCAGCTGGTCGAGCACCACCCCTCCGTCGTAGGCCGGAACGAACAGCGAGTCGTTGACGCGCAGTTCGAGGCTGTTGCGCTGCGCCAGCCGCCCCGCGTCGTCGAGTGCGAGACCCGTGAAGTCGGGCACCGTGCGGTGCTGCCCGTGGCGCGTGCCGAGCTGCATGGCGAAGTGCGCCGCCAGCAGCAGTCCGGCGACGACTCCGGCGATCAGCACCAGATGATAGAGATAGGGATAGCTTTTGAGCCGTTTCCAATAGTTCGTCATGGCAGTATCAGAGTTCGTTGTACAGCGTGTCGCGTTCGACCGCCCGCAGCCCCGCGTGGCGGACGATTGTCCGCATCTCGTCGGCCGTCATGCGGGGACGCCGGTCGTCGGCACCCGCCATCGAGTAGATCTTGGTCGAGTCGTCGATCGTACCGTCGATATCGTCGGCACCGAATGCCAGCGCCGCCTCGGTCGTCTGCCTTCCGTACATCACCCAGTAGGCCTTGACGTGGGGGATGTTGTCCAGATAGATGCGGCTCATGGCCAGCATCCGCAGATCCTCGATCACCGACACCTCGCCCACCTCCGACATCGCATTGCCGTAGTTGCGGTATTTGAGCGGGATGAAGGCGTTGAAGCCCCCCGTGCGATCCTGCAACGCACGCAGGCGGTCGAGGTGGTCGATACGGTGCTCCACCCCCTCGATATGACCGTAGAGGATCGTGGCATTGGTCTTGATGCCGAGCCGGTGCGCCGCGTCGTGCACGTCGAACCACTCGGCCGTCGACCCCTTGTCGGGACAGATGCGCGCACGGATCTCCTCGTCGAAGATCTCGGCGCCGCCGCCCGGAATCGCCTCCATCCCCGCTTCGCGCAACCGTCGCAGCCCCTCTTCGAGCGACAACCCCGCCCGGCGGATCATGTACGACAGTTCGATGGCCGTAAAGGCTTTGACGGTCGCTTCGGGCAGAATCGCCTTCACGCGGCGGATCATCTCGACATAGTAGTCGAGGTCGTGGTCGGGATGCACGCCCCCCACGATATGCACCTCGGTCATCCCCTGCCCCGCATGGGCGCGGGCGATGGCCTCGATCTCCTCCATCGTGTAGTCCCACGCCTCGGGACTCCCCCTTCGGGCGGCGGTAGGAGCAGAAACGGCAGTTGAAGACGCAGAGGTTCGTCGGCTCGATGTGGAAATTGCGGTTGTAGTAGACCTTGTCGCCGCTCACGGCCCGCTTGCGGCCGTCGGCCAGTTCGCCCAGCAGCCACAGCGGCGCCCCGCGCCACAGCGCGAGCGCCTCGGCAGCGTCAATGCGGCGGCCCGAGCGCACCTTGTCGGCGATATGTTGCAGTTCGGAATCCATTATTTCGGTGCTTTCTTATAGAGGTAGATGGCGATAAAACAGTAGAGGATATTGGGAATCCACATCGACAGCCCCGTCGGGAGCGTGCCGCTTTTGGCGAACTCCTCGAAGAAGCGCATCAGCAGGATGTAGGAAAAACAGAGCCCCACGCCCAATCCGATGTGCAGTCCCGTGCCGCCGCGCACCTATTGATGAGCGTATCCAGATCGCGGCGCTGTTCGAAACGCTCCATGCCCAGCGAGTCGAACTCGCGGGTGATGTAGCGCGACGCTGTCCACCGTTTGGTGGCGGGGTCGATTTTCAGATCGGCCGCTTCGAGCGAAGCGGTCATCTCGTTGTTGCGGAAGTGTTCGAGCG
>VOFD01001992.1_pt1 | contig 46898 bp, 58 predicted proteins | sample 5384101 | NCBI WGS metagenome assembly VOFD01 (sample SAMN12384723, study PRJNA508395) | human gut metagenome | isolation source: healthy gut C | host: Homo sapiens
AAACCGCCGCAAATAGTTCGCGAAGAGCTTTTTCATCCGAAGTATAGGTTCCGTTTTCAATGTATTATTGTTTGCTTCGGCTGAAGAAAAAGGGAAAAAACCTGAATCTGATTTATCGTCCTGGAAAGATGTGCTGCTGCCTGCCGAAAGCAGCTCTTGGGAATTGAGCCGGTCAGGTAAATATCACAATCGAATCGACACGAAGCAATGACGGTAACTGGCCAGCGCTCCACCCTCCTGAATCTCATCCAGTAGCAATATAGATTTTGCCGGTACAGCCTTCCGTTTGCAGTACGGCAAGCTATGGTGCTGACTGCAATTGGGTCTGGTCAATGTTCTGTGGTGGAATGTTGTGCTGATGAGCACGTCCCTATCTTGGACTGAGAGTTTTTCACAGCGCCGGATTCCACCCAAACTTTGACCAGATCCCTGATCGGGGAGCAAGAATGATCTCAACCAAATAACTTATGCAGAACCATCGTGCACAATCATATTTTATCTGTAAACAGTATTGTGCTTTTATTAAACAAAAATAGCTGAAGCGCAAATTTTGTGCGCCTATAGACGTACAAAAAATTATGCTGCATGGATAATGGTAAACCTGCGGCTGCTTACATTCTTGCTGTACCGATTGAAAATATCGGGCTGTTCTTTTTCTTCAAACGCTGGGAGTCTACCCGTTTACTTTCGGAGGATACCCAGACACCTTTGTAGCCCGGTGCTGTGCCATAGGCAGCGTCCTGCATCTCCAACTTCACCTGCTGTTCAATAGAGGCTTTTTCCTGTTCCAGCTGTTCGATCTGATCAGAAAGATCCTGCCGCTTATCCAACAGGTCGCGGATGGGATTAAGATCGGCAGTTTTGTTTCGATCATCTGCAGAGTACAGCTGATTGATCTGCTGTGTATCCCCTCGCTTCCGGTAGGTACAGGCGGAAATTCGGGCATCACGTTGTATTTCCAGAAGTGCTCTTCCTTTGGCAATGAGGTTGTTCAGAACTTCTTTTGTCGGTTGTGATCTTGTGAATCACCAGTTCTTGCAATGTACCAGCAGTCACGGCCAGATAGTGATTGACCAGTAACAGGTAGGATTTTCATCGTGGTAAATCTGAAATGCAGAACGATAGGGATTCAGGCCAGGATAGCCCCGGCATCCGTGCCGGTAATGCCGCATTTGCGATAACGGAGCCAATCTTCTTTGGACAGGTTCAAAGTTGAAATCAATCTTTTCATGCGCTTTGCATCCTTTCTTTCATAATAGATTCGGCAAGAATGAAGTCATATTCCACCAAGTCTTTCATGATGGTGGAAAAGTCGGCAGCTAACGAATGGCAAGAGCCAACCCACAGGTCATAAAGAAAATCCAGAATATTATTTTGCACCCTGAGATGGTTCCAGTAGCGCTCTTCCAGTCTGCCCTCAGCGATAAGATATTTCCTCGGAAGCCTTGCCAGCATCCAGACCTTCTTGCCGCCCTGCAAAGAACCGGCAGTTTCGTAAGTAACGCCCTCACCCAGCAGGTCATCGGTGAACTGGAATGCTTCTTTGTTCTGCACAATGCGGTAGCGGTCAGATACCACACCCATATCAGTGCTGCGGACATTGGCACGATAGCCGGGGATCATAGCACCCGTGCCGGAATAGATATTGCGGCTCTCTACCTGCCAATCCAGACCGGCCAGTTCCAAGGCTTCACGGCTTGCAGGGGCATCCATGATGATCCGGCCAAGGCCGTGCCAAGGGGTCTCACGGACAGAGAACATGGCTTCAACATTTGCGGGCATAGTAAAATCTCCTTTTCAGTGTACTGTGATCAATTGTTGTTTTCCATTTCTTCAGCGATGCGGACGAGGACTTCCACCAGGACGGTGCCAACCTCTTTGACGATTTCGGACCAAAAGTTCATAAGGCTTTCTCCTTTCTGCGCAGCCGCGCTTTAAAAATACAATGGTAATAATGATAGTGATGGTACGGAATAACAAAATGCTCACCTCCAGACATAAAAAGCCCCTGAGTCTTTCGACTCAGAGGCTTTGAATCATGATTATTATATCTGGGTGAAAATTTGAGATTTGAAAGCTAAAGAGAGGGATTTATCATAAAAAATTATAATGCAGGACGAATTTGCGCTAAAAGAAGTTGGTCCGCCGGAAGCCACGGAACAGAATCAAGCTCCTTTTTAGTCAGCCAGCGTGCAGCCTCGGCTTCTTTCAACACCAGCTCGCCGGAAACTACTTCGCACCAGAAACAGTCCATGGAAAGATGGAAGGTGGGATAATCGTATTCAATGGTGTCGATAAGGTCGCCTACCGCGATCTCGGTATCCAGTTCTTCCCGAATCTCTCGTTTCAGTGCCTGCTGCGGGGTTTCACCCGGCTCGATTTTGCCGCCCGGGAACTCCCATCCGCCCTTGTACTCGCCGTAGCCGCGGGCGGTGGCATAAATTTTATGTTTCGTCTGAATATCGTCGCAGATCACAGCTGCGACAACGCGAACAACCTTCATGATATTCTCCTTTTAACCGACCACCAGCTTGTTGGTCTTTTTTGAGGAACTTTGCAGGGATCGGGCGGTCCAGCTTCCATGTGATGTTCATGGGGCGGGAGCCCTCGTGCTTCACATAGTTCACCGTGCCCAGATAGGTATACGCTCCTGCCCCGCCAAAACGGGCATCTGCTTTGAACTCACGCACGAATAACAGCACGCGGCTTCCTTTTTCCCGGTGATGGATGTAGCGCTGCCCGGTGGCAGAGTTTTCGGCGGTGGTGCTCTGGCTCTGCCAGTGGAACAGGCTTTCGTTAATGGAATAATCCTTGTACATGGTGCTGGGAGAGTAATCTTTGTCTGCCTTGTTCAGGGTCACAAAGAATACGTCCAGCTGCTTTTCCGGCAGCCACTTCACGCCTTCACGGACAGTAGCAGGCTTCAAAAAGTCCAGCGCCACCAGCAGCTGGTCGCGAGTATAGGTGCAGTGCAGGTCCAGCGGACAATCAAAGCCCACATCTACCGGCTCGTCAATAAAATCAATGCGGTCATATTGATACTGCAAAAGTGCATGCAGCTCCCCCAGCAAAACGGGACTGCCTGAGAGAGCATACAGGTTATCGAGAACTTCTTCATCCTCCCAGCTTTCTGCAGTTTTGCCCCAGAGAGTCACATAGAACATTTGCAGCATCCGCTTCTCTACTGGCGATAGAGCCGCAAAGTCGGTGTTATCCAATTTTGGCAGAAGCCCCAGCAAAAACGAATCCACCTGCGGGAATCGATGACCGCAAAGCGTGCAAAGGCTTTGGTCATAGTTTCTTCCAAAGGTTCTGCAAAATCGGATGCCGCCCCTGCACGGACGCACAGCCTGCTGAAGCAGATCTTTTTGCTGTAAATCGCACGCGGGTCAAGATGGTAGTAGTCGAGGAAGTTCCCCAGTGTCAGGGGCAGACCGGTATCCTCGGTAAAGGTAGCCGCCCGCGCCACAAGCCCGGAGGTGCGGTCATAGGAGGCGCTGATATTATCCAGCACATACTTTGCGGCAATTTTTTCCAGCTGAATATAGCAGCCTTTGGGTGCAGAGACAAAGCCTCTTTAAGCTCCCGACTGACGCTGCGGGTGGTGTTGGAGAGCAGTGCTGCGAATTTCTCCTCAAAATTATACTTTTTGTTGGCCTGCCCGATGAAATCCAAAACGGTCAGGCAATCCTTGTTTTCTGCCAGACGCAGACCACGCCCCAGTTGCTGCAAAAACACGGTTAGCGACTCGGTAGGGCGCAGGAACAGCACAGTGTTCACCTCGGGGATATCCACACCCTCGTTGTAAATGTCCACCACAAAGAGGAATCGGAGCTTCCCGGAAACCAGCCGCTGTTTGGCGGCGTTGCGCTCCTCGTCAGGAGAATCGCCGGTCAGTGCCATAGACGGGATGCCGTGGGTATTAAAGTAGCGCGCCATAAATTGGGCATGAGCAATGGAAACGCAGAAGCCCAAACCCTTCACATCGTCGATATCGGTGACATATTTCAGGATGGAGTTCACCACAAGGTCAGCGCGGCGCTCCGCCACCATGCTGCTGAGGGTGTACAGGTTGGACAGCTCGTTTTTATCGTAGCCGCCGGTACGCCATTTCAGGCTGCTCAGATCTGCGGTGTCGGTGACGCCGAAATATTGGAAGGGACAGAGCAGTTTCCGGTCGATCGCTTCCGGCAGACGGATTTCGGCGGCAATGCGCCCGCCGAAATAGTCCAGAACGCTTTTGCCGTCCATACGTTCCGGGGTAGCAGTCAGCCCCAGAAGGACCTTCGGTTGGTAGTATTCCAGCAGCTTCTGATAAGTGGGTGCAGCTGCATGGTGGAACTCGTCCACAACGATGTAATCGTAAAAATCTGCTGCCGTTTTGGCGGCAAGCTCCTGAGAATTGAAGGTCTGGATGGAAACAAACAGATGGTCGATGCTGTCGGCTTTGTGGCTACCCACATACAGTTCGCCGAAATTAGCATCCTTCAGCACCGCCCGGAAGGTGTACAGGCTCTGCTTCAGGATCTCCTCCCGGTGTGCCACAAACAGCAGACGGCAGGGCTGCCCCGGATGCTGCCTACAGAAGCGCTTGTAATCCAGTGCGGAGATCACGGTTTTTCCGGTGCCAGTAGCGGCCACTACCAAGTTGCGGTTATACCCCCGAACGGTGCGTTCGGCATCCAGTCGGTCCAGAATTTCCTGTTGATAGGAATAGGGCAGAATATCCAGGGTGTAGATTGCGCTGTGGTCGGTCTCGCTGTATTTTTTTCAGCCTTCAGGGCGCGGGTCAGCCGTTCCCGCTGCCCTTCATCGTAATATTCAAACTCGCTGGAGTTCCAATAGCTTTCAAAGGTGGCTGCGATCTTTTCGATGGTCTCCGGCAGGTCCTTTCGGGTCACCTTGACGTTCCATTCCAGACCGCTGGAAATTGCTGCGTTGGACAGGTTGGAGGAGCCTACATACGCCGTAGTAAAACCGGTGTACCGGTAAAATACATAGGTCTTTGCGTGGAGGCGGGTACGTTTGGTGTCGTAGCTGACCTTGATCTTTGTATTGGGCAGCGCGCGTAGCCTCGATGGCTTTTACGTCCGTAGCGCCCATATAAGAGGTGGTGATGATGCGCAACTTACCGCCGCTTTGCGCAAACTGCCGCAGCTCGTCCATGATGAGGCGCAAGCCGCTCCACTTGATAAAGGAGACCAGCATATCAATGCGGTCGGCGGAAACGATCTCCTTTTTTCAGCTCCGTGTACATCTGCGGCTCATGGATAGCGCCGGTAAACAGGGAACTTTGCGCAATGGAGGTCTCCGGGCGGTCAAGGTCCTTTGCGCTTTTTCCTGTAGCAAGGCGCGGGTCATTCTGCTGCAAAAGCGCAAGAAGCTGCTCCGCCCGCTGGTCAACACCGAGCGCGGCAAAGTCAGCTTCCTGTGTGGTGTTCTGGATGGTGGTCACGATCTGGTTTGCCAGCTGGATCTGCGCCTCGATGCCGCCGCCGTTATCCTGTACGTTCTCAAGACCCTTCTGTACCACGTCGGTCAAATACTGCGCCAGCACTTTGGCAGCCTCCGCCGTGTCGATGGGCACAGTGGATTTGCGGGCTTCCGGGATCTCTGTAAGCTCGCGGTTCAGCGCGTTGTTGATGACCTGTTCATACAGTCCGGGATAGAGCATAGGTGCACTTCCTTACCGTTTTCTTTTATTATAGCGCCCGTTAGAAGAATATTCAATGATCGAGAATAAACCGCATCTGATTGAAAAAGAAGTTCTTGATCTCAGAAAATATACTGTATCTGCATTGCTTTTATTAAAAATAATAGAGATCGTGATAACCATTTATATGATGCTACAATAAAAAGAGACTGATGCAGTGCAACAGTCTCTCGATAGCAATGAGGCTTATATAACGGGTGCTTTTTTATAAAAATCCGTAGCAGTGCCTCCCATTCCAAGAGTGGTTTTGATGCCAACTCCGCCATGGGATGCAAAAGAGAGCAACGCGTTCCAAAGTTCCAGAAGCGGCGGCGCAAGGCGTGCCTCGATGGTCACATTGCCTTGAAAGGCTGGAATGCGCGTTTCTTTCAACAGATAACGTGTGGTATGGAGATTATAATCCACAATATGAAGCCCTTGCTGTAAAGCCTGCAGTGCATCAGAATCGATAAGGGCATATTCTGGAAAGGCAGCGTTCCAATGCGCAATCAGACTTTGCAAAAGCAGAGTTTCCTGCGGGAAAATAGTATAGCGGCCGGACTGCTTGAAGGCGCAAGGCGACAGAAAAGCAATTTTGGCACGGGTTTCGCTGTGGGAACGCCCAGAACGGATCAGTTCTTCAGCGGAGACTGCCGGAAAGATGCGAACCTCTGAAACGGGGAGTGTTAATTCATGCAGAGGGATTTCCTTTGCAGATTCCAAAACGGGGAAAACTACCTGTCGAGCAGCGTCATTCAGCAGGTTGACCGTCCAGATCAAAGACTGTTTTTCCGACGAAAAACATAGAAAATGCGCAATGGGGTGTTCCCCTTGCAGATGCATCTGCTCTCCAAATTCAGAAGAAATCTGTGACATCAGCCAGCCATACAGACGATAGGACCACGACTGGGGAATCCGTACATCATTGGGCGAAGATAAAACCAGTTGAATCTGCTGGATCATAAGATACTCACCCCGCAATATCCATAGGGATAAAGCCGACCACGAAAGCGAGCATATTTCATGGTGTGCGGGGAAATGCCATTTTCGGCATCACGCTCATGCTTGTGGTTGCGGAACATTTGTTTCATTTGTTCTGCCGTCCAGCGCAGTCCCTCTTCTTCACCCAGATAGGGGTACGCCAGCGACTTAGCAAAGAACCCGGAGCCGCCGCCCAGGATCAGGTATGGCTGCTGCGGCAGGTTGACTGCACCGCTCGGCGGGGTGAAGTGCCTGCTATACGTCTGCTCGTAATAAGTATCAAACTGCTGAATGGCCTCCAGAAGGGACTCTTTGGTAATGCGCCCCTTCAGCACCGACTGATCCAGCGTCAGCTTGAAGCGGACCTTAGTGCCGGACGCGGCGCATTCCCGACACATGGGGATGCCGCGATTACTGCCCTTCGCAAAGGAACCGTTCACAAGTGCATCAAATTTTCCGACAAGGACTATCTGTGCATCCGGGATGGGGGCACTGTCGGAAACCTGAATGCCACGGAAAATGCTGTTGACGGCGTCCGGAGCGATGCTTCCATCTTTCAGAGTGCGCAGATGCAGCTGGTTGACATATTTCTCTTCCGGAAAGGTGGCCCGGCGGTTTTGTGCAAGGCTGTGTCCGGTACTGCGGTCAGCCAATACCGCACTCAGCAGCCATGCAGTACGCAGCGCACCCTTGATGCTGCTGCCGGGAATGTAGGCATGGCCCTGCGCATCACGCTGGAAAGCATGGATCTCTTTCAGCGAGTGCTCCGCATCCAGGGCGTCCCCCACCTCGATCTGATAGCGCGTCAGCGTTTTCAGCTCCGCATCGGAAATGCCGCAGTCTTTGGTCAGAAATGCCCAGAGATTGGACTGCTCGCTAAGCATAAACTGTCCGTACTTGTCCACCAGATCGTGCTCGACCAGAAAACTGAAAAATTTTTGCTCGTCCAGAAAGGAGACTTTGCCATTGCGGGTATTGTACATGTACTCTTTTTTGGTATAGCTGCTGCCGTTGCCAACAAACAGAGGTGCCCATACATTCAGAGTAAGGTCAAAGATCTGAAGATGATCCTGCTGAATCATAATGTCACCCCCATAAAGATTGGCTTAGAATAGCGGTATACCGGATGCACATCCGACAAACCAACATCATACAAAGCACCTTGATAACGATTTTGCAGGACAGACCCTGCCGAAAGGGCATACTGCGTTTTTTTCTTCAGCGGAGTTTCCACACGATCGGATGCCATGAAGCCGCTGCGGCGTACGAGCTGGAAGGAGGCGTCTTTCAGCGCGCTGTCCAGTTCATCTGTCTGCGGCAGGCTGGTACTCAGCAGCAGATAAGGAGCATGTTCGGAAGAAAGTGCATGATACATCCACTCCGTCTGATCGTCAAAAGGTTCGTTCAGATAAATCTTGTCTACAACATGGAACTTTCCATAACCAGAGCTGACTTTGCCGCCGATGCCGGTAGCGCCCAGCCAATCCAGCAAATACTCCAGATCTTCATCCTGACCATCTTCGGTAAATCCGCAGATGAAATACAGTCCGCAGTCCGGCGCAAAACGGAACAGTCCAACCTGATACGGCATGGTATCCCCCTGCATGGGAACAGCTGCCTTGGTCTGCTCATAGTGGGTGCCAAAACTTTCCGGTTGCTCGTCAGGGGTAAAATGACCTTCATGCAGGCTTCTGGCGTAGCGGTCGAATTCCAACACAGGGATCCAGGCTAGCTTTTTTACCTTTTTACGCAGGGTGGTTTCTACCTCCTCGGTGGATTCTGACGCGGCAATGGGCTTTGGCAGGTAAAACGTTTCGCCATACCAGGGCATTGTATCGCTGAGCAGGAATTTTCCCTGCCGGACCTGCGCACAAAGCTGTTCTAAGGCTTCTTCTCCGTGCTGGACGAGGGTCTCATGGCAGAGGGCGGAAAACAGGGTATCTGCCCGCAGGGTTTCTTCGGAGGTATAAAGCGACAATGCAGAGTCGGCCCCTCCGAAATGAACAGCTGTGTCAAACTGAAGCTTAAACAGAAAATAGTTCATAACTATCCACCTCATCAAAGAGGGATTTCAGGTGGCTGAGATCCACCTGCGCGCCATAGCCTTCCAGCGCAAAATTTTTCAGGCTGACACGGCCGCTGCCGCCGGGAACCATGGCCGCCCAGATAATCCATCTGCAGCAGCTTCATGCCTTTGGCCAGAAGAGAAAGATCTTCCTCGACCTGTGCCGGGTCGGTTACATCGTAAACGATGCTGACACCGAACTTTGCACCGGCGATCACACGCTCAATTTGGCGAGGATTGGCCACAGAGTTGGCACGGGAAATTGCATTCTCGGTCTTGACCTCGGTCACACCCACATTGGAAAGCTCTTTTGCATTGGACAAAAAGGCATCCGCAAACTGCAGGCGGGAACGGCGTACCGGCTCCGAGGAACCGAACAGGCGCAGAATGCGCTCGTCGTCCTTGTCGAAAGCAGGCATGTGTTCGATATCCTGACAGGTGCTGCGGGCCAGCAGGGTGCGCAGTTTGCCTTTCAGACTGCTGCCGGGTACGATGGGATAACCGGTATAGGGGTCACGCACCACCGGGCTGTCCACAGCACCAATGGCAGAAAAGGCAGAGGAACCGCCGATGTGCATACCGGTGCGCACTTCCAGATCGCACCGGATCAGAATTTTTCCATACATATGATTACCCCTCCTTGCCGCCGAAGTAGCGGTGGAAAGCGACCAGCGCTTCCATGTAGTGTGCAAAGCGGATCAGGTCCGCACGGTCGGTGGAAATGCCCTTGAGGTATTCCAGCAGATGCGATTGCGAAATAAAGTCTTTCATGGGATAAGCTTTATCTTTACCGACACTTTCTCCGGTATCGCGACCATATTCATAGGCTACCCGAACTCGCATCAAATTAATCTTTACAACACTTTCGGGCAAAAGTGCTTCTTCGGTGCGGAGATTTTCAACGTTAAAAATCTCTGTTACAAGACTCAGCAGGCCACGGATCTTGCTAGTGGTCACTTTTTTGGGCTGGCTCATCAGGTTGCTCATAATACGCTCGGCTTCGTCTACATAATCTTCCGGCACCTTTTTCGGCGTGATCTCCGGCGGCAGCTCTTTCTGCTGCCCATAGCTGCTACGGCTGTTATAACTGCCGGAACTGCTGCGGTTTCCGTTGTAGCTGTTGCTATATCCGCTCCGGTTGTTGTTATAGCCACCGCCGCCATAGCTGCCCCGGCCATTATCATTCCATCCTGCCATCTGTGTCGCCACCCCTTCTGTTCTGATAGACATAAATATAAATTGCGGTGATGAGCTGGTGACGCTGTACAGCATCCAATGCCCAATCCATCATGCTGTGAGAGAATTGCTTGTAGGCTTTGTAATTTGCTGCGCTCTTTTGGGCGAGAGCCGCGCTAGCAGGTAAGCGTACCGTGCAAGGTTGATGCGGTCGTTTTCTGCTTCCCGCAGCAGTGCCAGAAGATTGTAGAGCATGGCGTTTCCATGCTCGGCGTTATCCTTGCCGAAGAAGCTTTGCAGGCAGCCGACCTTTTCGGTCAGGACCTTTGCACGGAAGGTGTCCCACGCATAGATATGTCCCTGCTCCGGCTGCACCAGCAGATTGCCCTTTGCATCCCGGACTGCTTTGCGCTCTGGCGTAAACAGTGCCACTGCATTTTTGCCGGGCAGATGCTTGGCGGCTTCTTCCAGCGCGGCAGTTTCCTCGGCGGAAAGCCGGATGGGGTAATGGTCATCAAAGATGCCGATGCCTGCGCTGAGGGTCAGTGCACCGCAGGAGAATGCGGTGAAATTACGCTGGATGCGCTGTGCTGCTTCCAGAACATCGTTCCATGCGCCCACAAGGAATACATCATCGCCGCCGGCATAAACAATGCTCACTTGCAGCCCTTCGAGAATGCCGTTGATGTAGCACTTGAAAAACAGTGACATCTGTCGGGAGAACGCCGAGGTGCGGGATAGGGTAACATAGTGCATCCGTTTGACCGGGTCTTTCTCGTTTTCCTGTTCAAAACCGGAGATAAATGCGTGCCCGAGGTTGTCTACATCCATACGGCAGACCGCAATGCGGCGCACGCCCTCGGACTGCCCGGCCAGTTTTTCCATGCTGTTGCTGGCGGCGTAATCGCCAACATACAGGTTGGTACTGTAAGTAAGGCCGGTGAACGGTGCATTTTTGGTATATACACGCGCGACAGGCTCGCCGGAAGCCAGCCGTTTGCGGGCAGAGAACTGATCCGTCAGGGACAGATACTCGCTGCCGCCGTCCAGTGCAGGCAGCGTACAGTCATCGGCAGCCGAGGGCTGACGGCTTACCACCAGAACGCGCTTGTTCTGAATCTTGTTAGAAAGATCTACAAACAGTTTGCACCAAGGGCAGAGATCATCCTTCAAGTTGGCACTGGTGCCGCACACCTTACATTCCCGGCCATCCGGGTAAGCGGCGGTGCTGTTCAGCTGCCGCAGATCCTCTGCTGTATAGCGGTGGAATTTGTGCTGCTCCAGCAGACGGTTCACCCGGCGGAACAGCTCTTTGTAGGGGCTTTTTTCAGCGGGGGTATTGGTCAGGTCGTTGCCGGAGCAGGGTGTCCATGCGTTGGCCAGAAACAGCTGGGTGCCGAACTGCTGCTGCAGCCAGCGGTTGAACTGCCGGTTCCACCGGGTTAGGGTATCGGCCACAGCGGCGGTGTTGGGCAGCAGGAGATAGCAGTGCCCGCCGCCGCTGTAAATCAAGTTGGCGCGGGACACGCCGCACCCGGCCAGAAGCTCGTCCAGATAGTGCTCCATGAGCAGCTCCAGAAAGAACGACCGGCTGCGCAGGGAGCGCAGGGCGTTTTCGGTATGGACAGTATAAAGGAACTTCTGGATGCGGGAAAAATCAGCGGTATAGAGCAGAAAAGCGTCTTTCTGGCAAAAATCCTTCTCCTGCTCAAAAAGTGCCTTGCGCAGGTCGGTGATGTTGTTTGCCTGCACATATTCGCTGATGCACGCCGCAATGGCTGCGGTGGTCTTGGCGTGGTCAAACAGAGAGACATCCGGGCTTTCGCCGGTAAAGGTGCTGGACGGAAAACAGCTGAACTGCGTTTCCAGCAGACCCAGCAGCGAGTTGATCCACTCCGGCTGCGGCTGCAGATCGGGCAGGCACTCACTCAGCTTGCGCACGGCATCTGCATAGACGGAAGCGGAAAGCGGCTGCTGCTGCCGTGGCAGCTTCAGGCTGCCGTCCTGTGGCTGCGCAGGCATCATCCAGCCGGGGTGGGAACCGTTCAGGTGGGTGAACACCGAGTCCAGCGGAAGATCCCGCCGGAAGGAACTGCTTTCGCCTTCGACCTCCCGGCGGTCTGCGGCGGCAGAAAGATCATCTGCCAGATAAACGATATAGGCCGGGGAATCGGCTGGCAGCGCCTTTGCTGCACCGCGCAGCGCGGCGGCGTGGTGGTAGCGCACACAGTCCAGCGCCGGTGCCCAGCCTGCACCGGGCAAAACGCCGTGCAAAAACTGGTAGCCCTGTTCACTGTGGCTGCCGCGCTGCCCACCGGCACGGTACACCGCTTTGCCGGTGTCGTGCAGCAGCCCGCCATAGGTGGACTGCAGGGTGAGAACGTTCAAAATACCATCTCCTTTACGGATTGTGGAACAATTGCACAATAAACGGAAAACGTATTTGTTGTTTTTGTAAGAGATGCTTGGAATTGGCTTTATTATAGCACATTTTGTCGCCATGCAAAAGCCGCAGCAGAGAAAATATCACAGCAGCTGCAATCGTTCCGTTCATAGAGGGACAGCCCACGGAAAACAAGAAGTTAAGGTTTGCAAAAGAAAAACTCCGCATCTTTTGGTGCGGAGTTTTTTGTCCCCTCACGGGGATGGTACGAAATGGCATATCGGTAATAAACGCGCTGTTGGGTTTTCGCCCCCTTACGGGGATGGCCATGAATGGATGAGAGCCAAGTGGTCTGCCCCGATTCGTAAATACTGGAAGATTTCTGAGCAGATGATGGTCAAGTACTGTGACCTTATCGGGCATGGTCTGCTCAAAAGTGAGCTGCTGTATTTGCAGGAGTTCCGATCCATGGAACACTTCAAACTGGAACTGATCGAATATCTAGATTACTACAACAACCGCAGGATCAAGGCAAAGCTAAAGGGCTTGCCGCCTGCAATTCACAGACAGCAAGCCCTTTCAGCTGCTTGAACAATTTTTACTTCAAAATATTGTCTAACTTTTTGGGGTCACTTCAGTGCGGCCCGTCCGGGAGTTTTCATTTCTTTCCGCGCAGCGGCGGATAACGGCGCCTGTCTGGGGCAAACTGTTTTTCGAAAACAGTTTCGATGAAGGGGTTTTATGACAGACTTGCACACACACATCCTGCCCGGCGTGGATGACGGCGCGAAAAACCTGGACATGAGCCTTGCGCTGCTGCGCGCCCAAAGGGCGGACGGCGTGACCCGGATTGCGCTGACGCCGCACTTCCGCTTTGAGCAGACGATCGAGGAATTTCTGCGCCGACGTGACGAGGCGATGACCCTTCTGACCCAGGCCCTGAAAGCGGAAGAGCAGCCCCCACAGCTGAAGCCGGGGGCAGAGATTTTCTACTCTTCCCAGCTGGCGGAGACCGACCTGCGCCCTTTGTGTCTGGCCGGCACGCCGCTTCTGCTGATTGAATTTCCGCCCGCCTACCTTCCTCAGGGCACCGGCGATGTGCTGCATCAGTTGACGCGGCAAGGGTTCATCCCCCTGATCGCCCATGTGGAGCGGTACGCCTTTGTGCGTGAAAACCCCAACCTGCTTTGCGACTGGATCGAGGCGGGAGTCTGCACGCAGATGAACGCTTCCGGTCTGCTGGCGCGCACGAAACAGCGGCGCCTGCTGGTGCGCATGATCCGCCACGGAATGATCCACACGCTGGCCACGGACGTGCACTCCCCCGCCAGACGGCCACCCCGGCTGAGACAGGCGCTGGACCTTGTGCGCCGAACATGCGGCGAAGAGACGGTCGGCCGCCTTTTGGACAGTGCAGACGCACTGTTTCAGGGCGCGGTGCCGGATGTCCCGGAGCCCCGCCTCATGCGCTGCATTCTGGGAAAATGGATGTAAAACCGAAGCCCGGTCCCCTCAGGGACCGGGCTCTTTTCATGAAACGGTAAACAAAAAGCAGCAGGACAGCCGGGCATATCTGCGCCGGAACTCGTCCAGCGTGCACACCACCGGACGGCCGTACACCGCGTTCAAAAAGCGGAACCGACCCTGACCTGCCGGTACAAACGCAGCGAAATGCATTCCCCGACCGGTGAAATAATACACAAAGCCCGCCGGGCAGCGGCGCATGCGCAAAGCGGCGGTCAAAGGCGACAGCGCCAGCCGGGGCCGCAGTCCCTGACAGCGCAGCCATGCCAGCAGAAAGAACAGGTTGGTGCCCAGCACGCCGCCCAGCAAAAGCCCTTTTTCCAGCCCCCGGCGAACCCGGTCCGCGCTGGGGTCCCAGCCGGCCGCGTGCAGAATGTTGTATGCCGCCACCCATCCGCAGCCCGACCGGGCCGAGGAAAAGCGCCCGTAAGGCACATCCCGCAGCCTGCTTTGATCGGTCAGATATCCATCCCGGGAAAAAGCCGCGCATCCATTTCAATCCTCTCCTTTTTGGCCCAGCACATACCACTCGATGGCTTTGGCCACACCGTCCTCATCGTTGCAGGCGGTGCGCACGTCGGCGGCCGCCGCAATTTCGGGGGCGGCATTGCCCATGGCCACGCCCAGCCCCGCGGCCCGCAGCATGGCCAGATCGTTGATGGAATCGCCACAGGCCATCACCTGAGACCGGTCCAGCCCCAGCAGACCGGCCAGGGTCAGCAGCGCCTTTCCCTTGTCCACACCTTTGCCGTTCAGCTCCAGATTGTTGGGAATGCTGCTGGTCACTTCAAACCGGCCGCTGTCCTGATACACCCGGAAGGCCGTGTCGCGCAGAGCCTCGTTTGTAAACAGCATGGTCAGTTTTTCCACGGGCCGGGTCTCGGTTTCCAGCCAGCGGACCTGGTCCGCCACCACGGTGCGCGTGGTGGAAAAGTACGTGCGCATGGCCGGCGGGGCCGCCGCCACCAGCGCCTCAAAGGTAGCGGCGCCCGTGTAGGCCCGCCCCTCCACATAAACGTCGATCAGGCCGCCCAGCTCCCTGCCCCGCACCAGCGCCCACAGGGCGTCCTCTTTGGGCAGCGGGTCCACCGCCATGCAGCGGCCGCCGGCCAGATCGTAGACGGCGCCGCCGTTGGAGGTAATGGCGTAGCGCACGCCGGGAATCTGCACAAACGCGTCCGGCAGGCCCGCCCGGGGCCGCCCCGTGGCAGGCAGGACCGCCACGCCCCGGGCACACGCCGCCGCGATGGCACTGCGCGTGCGGGGCGAAATGCGCTTTTGAGAATCAAAGACCGTTCTGTCCAGATCCAGTCCGATCAACCGAATGTCCACGAAAAAGCCTCCTTATGCCTGGCGGGAATGCTTCCACTCCAAAAACTCCTCATACGTGCCCGGCCGGTCCAGACAGCCCGGCTGGCCCAGAGGAATCTCGATGATGCGGTTGGCGATCTCGTCGATGAACTGATGGTCGTGCGAGGAGAACAGCAGGTTGCCCTTGAAGGAGGCCAGCCCGTTGGACAGCGCCTGAATGCTCTCCAGATCCAGATGGTTGGTGGGCTGGTCCAGCACCAGCACGTTGGCATGGGTCATCATCATGCGGCTGAGCATGCAGCGCACCTTTTCGCCGCCGCTGAGCACTTTGGCGGGCTTGTACACCTCGTCGCCGCTGAACAGCATCCGGCCCAGAAAGCCCCGCAGGAAGGTCTCGGCGGGGTCTTCGCTGTACTGGCGCAGCCAGTCGATCAGGTTGCCTTCAAAGCCTTCAAAAAAGGCGGAGTTGTCCTGCGGGAAGTAGCTCTGGCTGGTGGACACGCCCCACTTGAAGCTGCCCGCGTCCGGCTCCATTTCGCCCATCAGAATCTTCATCAGGGCGGTGTTGCCGGCCTCGTTGTCGCCCACCAGGGCGATCTTGTCGTTTTTGTTGGCGATGAAGCTGACGTTGTCCAGCACTTTCACCCCGTCCACGGTCTTGGTCAGGCCCTCCACAAACAGGATGTCCTTTCCGGCCTCCCGCTCGGGCGAAAAGCCCACATAAGGGTATTTCCGGCTGGAGGCAGGCATCTCCTCCAGCGCGATGGAATCCAGAATCTTCTTGCGGCTGGTGGCCTGCTTGGACTTGGATTTGTTGGCCGAGAACCGCTGAATAAAGGTTTGCAGATCGCGGATCTTTTCCTCTTTTTTCTTATTCTGGTTGCGGATGAGCTGCTGCATCAGCTGGCTGGATTCGTACCAGAAGTCGTAGTTGCCCGCGTACATCTGCACCTTGTTGTAGTCGATGTCCACGATGTGGGTGCAGACGGTGTTGAGAAAGTGCCGGTCATGGCTGACCACGATGATGGTGTAGGGATAATCGATGAGAAAGTTCTCCAGCCAGTCGATGGCGTCGATGTCCAGGCCGTTGGTGGGCTCGTCCAGCAGAATGATGGACGGCTGGCCGAACAGAGCCTGCGCCAGCAGCACCTTCACCTTCTGGCGGCCGTCCAGCGAAGACATGGGGGCGTAGTGCAGCTCCATGGGGATGCCCAGGCCGTTGAGAAGCTGGTCGGCCTCGGTCTCGGCGTCCCAGCCGTTCATCTCGGCAAATTCGCCCTCCAGCTCAGCGGCGCGCTCGCCGTCGGCATCGGAGAAATCGGGTTTGGCGTACAGGGCCTCTTTCTCTTTCATGATATCGTACAGCTTGCGGTTGCCCATGATGACCGTGTCCATCACGCTGTATTCATCGTATTTGTAGTGATCCTGCTCCAGAACGCTCATGCGGTCGTCCGCGCCCATAGACACCGAGCCGGTGGTGGGTTCCAGCGCACCGGACAAAATGCGCAGAAGCGTTGATTTGCCCGCGCCGTTGGCGCCGATGATGCCGTAGCAGTTGCCGGGCGCGAATTTAAGGTCCACGTGTTTATACAGGGTGCTGCCCTGAAACTGAAGACTGACGTCGGTCACTGTTAACATAAAGTTCCTCCAAAAGGCGCCGTAATGGGCGCATAATCATTGTTATTATACCATGAAAAGGGGCTTTTCGTAAAGCGAACGAATTTTTGTTTTCAATGTGCTGAAAAAAGAATTTGATCTTTGTGCAATATGGACATTGCACAATTCGACAGTAATATGATACAATACTAGTAGCAATTGCACACGTTAACATTTTGCTTTTGCAAAGATATCTCTTAGCGTGTGCTCTTTTTTCAGGATCGTTTGCACACGCGTGCAAAAGGAGTGTGAACATGGGAAGTGTAACCATCAAAGACATTGCGCAGCTGGCGCATGTATCACATACAACGGTATCCCGCGCTCTCAATGGAAGCCCTTTGGTCAACGAAGAGACCCGTCAAAAGATTCGTGTACTGGCAGGGAGCATGAACTATGTGCCGAACCTGTCTGCCAAAGGACTGGTGCGTGTTCGTTCCTATAACATTGGCGTTTTCTTTACCAGCTTAGTACATGCAACCTCGTCTGATTTTATTTACACAGTGATTCAAAGTGTGAGCGACTGCATTTCCGGAAGCTATAACGTGCTGTTCAACGGCATCGACAAACTGGCCGATGACTATCGCATTACAACAGCCAATTACGATGGTGTTCTTCTGGTAAGTCAGCGTCCGGAAGACGATGTTTGGATCCAGCGCATCCAGGCAGCAGGCGTTCCGCTGGTAGTTATCAACCGCAAGCTGGATGACAAGGGCATCAAAAATATCTACTGTGATGAAAAAGCCGGTGTCCAACAGGCGGTCGCATACTTGATTGAGAATGGCCACCGGGACATCGCTTACCTGAAAGGGAACGAGGAATCTTCATCCACACATCGGCGTTATGCAGGATTCGTGGATGAAATGGAAAAGCACCATGTCGATATCCGCCCGGAATGGATTTTATCCGGCGATTACAGCGCCGAAAGCGGCTATCGAGGTATGCAGGCTCTTTTGAAACGCGCTCAAAAACCTACCGCAGTAATTTCCGCATCGGATGCGGTAGCGTTTGGCGCCATGAGAGCAGCGCACGAAGCCGGAATCGATATTCCCGGGGATCTCTCCCTCGTTGGATTCGACGATGGCATGCTGGCGGCTTACTCCTATCCGCCCCTCACCAGCATCCGCCGACCAATCGGAGAAATGGCGGCAGAAGGTGCCCGGCAGCTTCTCCGCCTGATTGAAGGAGAAAGCTGGCCGGAAAATACGGTATGCTATCCTGTACGCCTTTCCATAAAAAAATCGATCCGTCGACTGAACGCAACCGAACGGAAATAACAATTGTGCTCGCATCAAAAAAGCACACCCCTTCGCAGAGCGAAAGAATGCGCTTTTCAAAGGGAGAACTTGGCCATCCTCCTTTTCTAATTATAGCACAAATCATGCGTGTTCGACAAGTGGCTGCAACAGGGGATGCGTTTTTGGTTATATTCTGCATTATTTAAAAGGAGGAAAATTATGAAACGCTTTCTCACACTCGCTTTGACCTTTGCAATGTGCCTGACTCTTGTTTCCTGCAGTGGAACAACAACGTCCGAGAGTCCGGCTTCCACCGGAACGGCCAGTGCCGCTGAAGCGGATGACACGGTATACGAACTGAAGCTGGCACACATCTATGCAGCGGATCATCCGTTTAATGTCGGCCTGAATCAAATTGCACAGGAAATCAGCGATCAAACCGACGGCCACGTCAACATCACGGTATATCCAGCCGCACAGCTGGGCGCCGAAACCGACGAAATCAACAACATTCTGTCCGGCTCCATCGATATCGCAGTTCTTGGCATCGGTGAGGTAGGCAAATATGTGACAGATTTTAATGTGTATGAAGCCCCCTATGTCTTCAGCAGCTGCGATCAGGCAATGCGCGCAGTCAACAGCGACGTCATGGCACCTTACTATGAACAGATAAAAGGAAAAGGGTTCTCCATTCTGACTTCTTTGTATTACGGAGTTCGTGATTTGACCTGCAACTTCCCGGTGGACTCGCCTGACGACACAGCCGGTATGAAAATTCGTGTGCCGGATCACACCATTCCTTCCTATATCGCAAAAATACGTCTTCAAAGCGAATGCCACGCCTATGAGCCTGAGCGAAGTGTATCTGGCGCTGCAGCAAGGTGTTGTAGACGGACAGGAAAATCCGATTCCCACAATTTACGCACAGAAATTCCACGAAGTATGCAACTACATCAATCTCACCCAGCATCAAATCACCATTTGCCCGGTCATCATTGGCAATAACGTGTTAGAAGAAATGCCGGATGAATATGCACAAATTGTGCGTGATTGCTTTGTCTCCGGAACAGATACCGTCAATCAACTGGTGTTGGATGCGGAAGAGGAGCAGCTGCAGCTGATGATTGATGAAGGTGTGCAAGTCCATGAACCGGCTGACCGCCAGGCTTTTGTAGATGCCGCCGCTCAGGTAGTAGAAGCTTGCGAAGCCGAAGGTCTGTGGACCGCCGGTCTGTATGATTCGCTGCAGGCCATCGAGTAATCTCTCACGAAACAAGCCGCCCGCCTCTGTGCGGCGGCTTTCTTTCACACAATATTTTGAAAGGAGAATGGCCAAATTATGAAACGCAGCATTCAAAAAGTGGATAAATGTTTATCAATGATTGAAAATGCGGTCATTATTCTCGGGTTATCCGCCATGTTTCTTATTTTGTTGGCACAAGTGATTATGCGGTATGTGTTTTCCCGCCCGCTGACCTGGAGCGAAGAGGCCGCACGCTTTTTTTTTTGTATATGTAAGTTTTATTGGAATCAGTTATGCGTACCGTCAAAAAGGACATATCCGGATGGAAGTGGTTGTAAATTTATTCCCTCAAGCCGTTCGCCGCGGGTTGGAAGTCCTTATTAACTTGGGTACCATCGCGCTGTTTTGCTATATGATCCCCTTTTCTTTTCGCTTTATCGGCATTCAGGCGGGTGTGAAGGCAACAGCCACTCACATTCCCATGAGCATTGTTTATACTGCTCTTCCGCTGGGCATGGCGCTTTCCTGTGTCCGACTGCTGATCAGCAGTCTGCGCATCGTATGGGGAGAGGAGGAGAACGCATGATTTTGTTGATTGTTGTTTTTGCCGTGTTAATGATTATTGGCGCTCCGGTCGGATTGTCGCTGTTGGGCAGTTCCGTCGCTTATCTGGTTGCAAGCGGCTATTCTCTTCAACAGGCTTTTCAAGCTTTTACAAGCGCCATCAGCAACTCTTTTACCCTGATCGCTGTTCCGTTTTTTATTCTTGCAGCCTCCATCATGAACTCCGGCGGCATTACCAAGAAATATTTTTGATTTCTGCAATGTCGTTGTAGGCTGGGTACCCGGTGGATTGGGTCATGCCAATATTCTTTCCTCCGTCGTATTCGCCGGTATGTCCGGTGCGGCCATTGCTGACGCAGGCGGGCTGGGCGCAATTGAATTAAAAGCCATGAAAGAACAAGGGTTTGACGAAGATTTCAGCCTTGCCATTACCGGAGCTTCCAGCATTTTGGGGCCCATTATTCCGCCCAGCGTACCTGCCATTTTATTCGGCGTCGCCGGCAGTGTCTCGATCGGGAAACTGTTTATCGGCGGCATCATCCCCGGTATTCTCATGGCAATTGCAATGGCTGTCCTTGTTTGCATCCAAAGTATCAAACGAAATTATCCTCGCATGCCGTTTCCCACTGCACACAGCCTTTGGCATTCTTTTTAAAGCAGCTTTCTTCCCTTTGCTGTGCCCTGTGATTATCATCGGCTGCATTATGACGGGTGTCTGCACTCCCACGGAAGCTGCGGTCATCGCCGTATTCTATGCATTGATTCTGACATTGTCAACCCGCACCATTCGCCTTCGTGAACTTCCCGGCTTCCTTTTGGAAACTGCCAACAGCACCGTCAATGTAATGTTTATTATCGGTGCTGCCAATGTGTTTGCCTGGATCCTTACGGTGGAGCAGGTTCCGCAGAACATGAGCCTGTGGATGACTGATCACATTGATGACAAAATCGTCGCACTTTTGTTCATCAATCTGATCCTTTTGATTGTCGGAACCTTTATGGAAACCGCTGCTGCTATTTCCATCCTGGTCCCCATCCTCATGCCGATTGCTTTGAGCTATGGCATTGATCCCATCCATTTTGGCATCATGTGCATTCTTAACCTGATGCTCGGCCTGCTCACACCTCCTATTGGAATGGTGCTGTACGTTTTGAGTTCTGTCTCCAAAGTCCCGTTTGAAAAAAATTGTGCGGGCAGTTCTGCCGTATTTGGGAGTTCTCCTGATCGTCCTCCTGATGATCACCTTCATTCCCGGTTTGGTCACCTTCCTGCCCAATCTGGTTTTATAAGGAAGGAGTTGTGCAAGTATGAACGATCGCTTATTCTGTCAAATTCCCCGCCCCAAAATTGGAATCCGTGTGGTTGTTGATGGGCGCTGCAATGGTGTTCGTGAAAAAATTGAAGCACCGACTTTTGCTCTGGCGCAAAAAGCCAAAGAGCTTCTGGAGAGCCACGTTTTTCATGCCGATGGACAACCCTTGGAATGCGTAATTGGTTCTGTTGGTGTGGGCGGTGTGCGCGAGGCCGCGCTGGTAGCGCAAGAATTTTCGCAAGAAAACGTAGGCGCGGTCATCAGCATTTCCCGTGCGTTTGCCTATGCGGCGGAAGTAATGGTGTACGACGATCAAATTCCGCAGGCAATTTGGGGCTTCAGCGGCAGCGAACGCCCCGGCTCCGTCTATCTGGCGGCCGCAGTTGCCGTTGCAGAACAAAAGGGCGTTCCCATCTTCAAGATATACGGCCAGGATGTACAGGATGCAGATGATATATCTGTACCGCAGGATGTTGCAAAAAAGTTAGTGCTCTTTGCGCAGTGTGCCCTTGCCGTAAGCACCATGCGAAATAAGGCCTATCTCTCTGTGGGCAACGTTTGCATGGGAATCGGCGCTTCCATTGTAGACCAGGAATTTTTCCGCTGCTATTTGGGCATGCGCACCGAAACCGTGGATATGAGCGAAGTGCAGCGCCGCCTTCAGTTAAATCTATTTGATCCGAATGAATATCAGCGTGCTATGGCTTGGACCAAAGCAAATTGTACAGAGATGGAGGACCCCAATCCCCTGAAATCCAGCAAAGCCGGCAGCAAAAGGACGAGGTGTGGTCTACGATCGTCAAAATGACGCTGATTCTGCGGGACCTGATGGTGGGAAATCCTGAGCTGGAAAAGCTGGGCTGGAAAGAAGAGGCCCACGGCCACTACGCTCTGATGGCAGGATTCCAGGGACAGCGCCAATGGACGGACTTCATGCCCAACGGAGATTTTTTCCGAAGCAATTTTAAACAGTTCCTTTGACTGGGACGGTCCTCGCCGCCCGTATACGCTCGCTACAGAAAACGACAGCCTCAACGCTGTGACAATGTTGTGGGGTACGCTTTTAACCAGCACGGCACAGATGTTCTGCGATGTACGCGCTTATTGGAGTCCGGAGGCGCTTGCCAAAACCGCCGGTCAGGTACCGGAAGGCGCTGCCGCGAACGGATTTATCTATTTGACCAATTCCGGCGCCGCTGCTTTGGATGGAAGCATGGCTTCCGACGTCGACGGCCATCCGGGTATCAAACCCGCTTGGGAGATGACCGAGACCGATATCTCCCGTTGTCTGGATGCTACACGCTGGGGTGCGGGAAAACTGGCTACATTCCGCGGCGGCGGATTTTCTTCCAGCTTTTTGTCCAAAGGCGGCGTGCCTTTGACCATGATCCGCCTGAATCTTTTAAAAGGTCTCGGGCCTGTGTTGCAGTTGCCGAAGGCGAGAGCGTAGAACTTCCGGATAATGTGGAGCAAGCTGTAATCCGGCGCACCGATCCCACTTGGCCCAAGACCTTCTTTGTCCCAAGGTTGACTGGTCAGGACGCCTTTTCCAATGTTTACTCCGTCATGGAAAACTGGGGCAGCAATCACTGCACTTTATGCTATGGTCACATTGGCGCACAGCTTATGACGCTGGCCTCTATGCTGCGTATTCCTGTATGCATGCATAACCTTCCGGATGAATCGATTTTCCGGCCGGCAGCCTGGCGAATGTACGGTACACATGAAGCCATGAGTGCAGATTTTCGCGCCTGCGCCACTTATGGACCGTTATATGGTCCCTACCCTGTTCGGAGGTAACGACTATGGAAATCATCAATGCTCCCAGTTTGGCAAACTGTGATTTTCTGAATTTCCGCGATCAAATTTTTCAACTGGTCGATGGAGGGTGCCAATGGTTTCACATTGATATCATGGACGGTCATTATGTTCCCAATCTATGTTTTCCCGTGCGTTTGGTGAAAGAGTTAAAACAAACCTTTCCCGCCATCCAGATGGATGTGCATCTGATGGTCACGGACCCCATGACTTATATTGCCCCACTGCGTGAAAGCGGTGCCGATTGGGTAAGTTTTCATCTGGATTCTACCCCTTCGCGCGTCGTGGCCTTGCCGCAATTCGGGCACAAGGAATGAAAGCCGGTATCGTGATCAATCCCAGCCAGCCAATCTCGCTTTTGGAGCCTCTGATTGGCTTTGTGGACTATATCGTCCTCATGACCGTGGAACCCGGCTATGCGGGGCAGCGCTTTCTGCCGGACAGTCTTTCCCGGCTGGAACAACTGGTCCAGCTAAGAGGGAACCGGCCGATCCCCATTTCCATCGATGGCGGCGTAGATATGTACCATGCCGCAGAATGCGCCAGACGGGGAGCCCAAATTTTTGTAACCGGAATTTATACGGTCTTCAACCAACCGGACAATATTTCCGCTGCCTGCCGACGTTTTCAGAGAGAAATCTCCGCTGCTGCGGGCTAAGTTTCAGCAAAAGCTCTGCTTCTTTTATCGGGAAGCAGAGCTTTTTGCGGCAAGCAGACTGTTCGCCGCACAAGCAAACCTTCACAAAATTTTTACAGCTGTCCCGGCGCATCCGTGCTATACCCATTTATAGACGATTCCGTCTGTTTTTTTGAAAGGAAGCGAAACGGATGATTTTTTTACAGATTCTGCGGCTTTTGGCGGTCATGGTTCTGGCCTTCGGAGCCGGCAAGCTGGCTTCAAAGCTGAAAATGCCCGTCATTCTGGGCTGGCTGATCGCAGGGATGGTGCTGGGGCCCCATGCGCTGAACCTGCTGGACCAGCAGACGCTGGACGCGGCCTGGTTCGGCAGTGTGGAACACCTTTTGGAGTGCGTTGCGGGCCTGATAATCGGCACCGAGCTGCTGTGGAAAAAGCTGCGCAGTGCCGGGCGGCAGATCCTGGTCACCACCGTGACCGAATCGCTGGGCACCTTTGCAGTGGTGAGCCTGGTGTTTGCCTGCGTGTTCCGCATCACGGGCGTGCCGGTCTATCTGGCGTTTTTGTTCGGCGGCATCGTGCTGGCCACAGCGCCCGCGCCCTCGCTTTCCATTGTGAACGAGCTGAAGACCAACGGCCCGGTGACCCGCACCCTCATGCCCATGGCCGCGCTGGATGATCTGGTGGGCGCCACGGTGTTCTTTGTAGTGGTGGCGCTGGTTTCGGCGCAGATCTCCTCGGTGGGGATTCCGGTGGCAGGCATTCTGGTGCTGGTGTTTCTTCCGGTTCCGCTGGGCGGAGCGATGGGCTTTTGGGCCGGGTGCCGGATGTGCCGCGCGCGGACCCCCGCGCCAGGCCTTTGGTACCATGCTGGTCCTGCTTGCAGCCACCGCCGGACTGGGCGCGCTGGTAAATGCGCTTCTGCCGGTTCCTGTGCTGAACTTCATGCTGCTGGGCATGTCCTTTTCCGCGGCATTTGCCAACTGCATTCCCGAAGGCCTTCTGGAAAACATCATGCGTGTGATGAATCCCGTCATCGGGGTGGGGCTGATTGTGGTCATTTTGAACCTGGGTGCGCCGCTGGACTATCATCTGATTTTCGGCGCGGGGATCTATACTGCCGTGTACATTCTGGCGCGGGCTGTGGGCAAGTACAGCGGGGCCTATCTGGGGGCCGCCGTGACCGGCGCGCCCAAAACCGTGCGCAATTTTCTGGGCTTTGCCCTGCTGCCGCACTCCGGCGTGTCGCTGGTATTCACCGGTATCGCGGTATCCGTTCTGAGCGGTCCCGCCCCCGAGTGCGCTTCCATCCTGCAGGGACCATTGCGGCAGCCGCGGTCATCAATGAGGTCATTGCGGTGTTCATGGCGAAAAAAGGCTTCGAGTGGGCGGGCGAACTGCCCGGCACCGGAAAGGAAGTGCCGGCATGACCCAGCAGGAACGCCAGGCCCGCAGCCGGGCCAAAATTTTTGAGGCGGCCATGGACGAGTTCGGCACACAGCCTTTTGAAGACGTGACCATGGACGCCATCTGTTCCCGCCACGCCATCTCCAAGGGAATGATGTATCATTATTACACCAGCAAGGAAGCCTTGTTCCTTCTGTGTGTGGAGCACACCTTCCGCGCGCTGGCGCATTATCTGGAAAGCCGCCGCGCCGCCCTGGAACAGCAGGATGCGGAACAGGCGATTCAGCTTTATTTTTCAGCCCGGGAACTCTTTTTCCGGAAGCATGAGCGGGAGCGGACGGTTTTCGAGAGCGCCATGCTGCGCACGCCCTTGCCGCTGCGAGAAGACATTGTCCGCCTGCGCGCCCCGGTGGCGGCGCAGAACCGGGCGTTTCTGGCGGCGGTGGCGGCGCGGCTGCCCCTTCGCCCGGGCCTGAGCCGGGAAGACGCGGCCCGCTATCTGGAAAGTCTGGAAGCGGTTTTCCCCTCTTTGCTTCAGAACTACGAGACCACCGACGTGCACAGTATGATGGATGTCTCCCAAAAAGTTCTGAACCTGGCATTGTTTGGGCTGGCGCGGGAATAACCGTTGATTTTAAGGGAATCCTAGAAGTATCTCACCCGAAGGAGGCCCTTTTATGATCGAACAGGACACCATCCGTCTGCTGCGGGAATGCGACGCCGGCGTGCAGATGGGCACACAGTCCATTGCGGACATTCTGCCCGATGTGCAAAGCGACACGCTGCGGCAGTTTTTGACCCGGTGCAAGGAAGAACACCTGACATTGCAGGGAGAAATTCAGGCGCTTTTAAACCAGTACCACGACGAAGGCAAGGACCCCAACCCCATTGCCAAGGGCATGTCGTGGGTGAAAACCAACGTGAAGCTGGCCATGGAAGACTCGGACCGCACAGTGGCCGACCTGATCACCGACGGCTGCAATATGGGCGTCAAATCTCTGAACAAATATCTGAATCAGTATACGGCCGCCAGCGAGCAGGCCAAGGACATCGCTAAACGGCTGATTCATCTGGAACAGGCGCTGGCGGTGGACATCCGGCGTTTCCTGTGACGCAAAGCAAAAGCCAGGGTGCTGACGCACCCTGGCTTTCTTGTTGTTTCGTTTACTCGTCCCGCAGAAGGTTCTTCATGTCCTGCATGGCTTCGCCGTGCTTTCGGGAGACTGCGTACGGGTTTCGGCGCAGATGGCGCGCAGCCCGCTGATACATCTTGTCCGTGCGGCTTTCCATGGCCCGCAGCTCGCTTTTCAAAATCTGCATCTCGCTTTCCAGCCGCTCCGGTGAGCGGCGCCGGTCGAAACGCATTTCCTCCAGACGAGCCGCTATCATGCGCAAAAGCGTTTTTCGCTCCTCCCGCAGCGCTTGGAGCCGCTGGGCAAACCCCTTCTTTGCACTGCGCACCGCCTCCGCCTGTCTGGACTGTTCCCAGTCCAGCTGGGTGAAGGCCGCGGTCATTTCCAGCCGCTTCTGCAGCCGGGCAATGCGCCGCTTGCTTTCGCTGAGGGCGTTCAGCAGCGAACGCATGTCCATGGCCTCCCGCATGGAGACGATCAGGTCTGCCGTCATCCCCAGAGCCAGCACCAGAGCCAGGAGCCCGGCTCCCAGAGGCGACAGCCCCCGGACCAGCCCGGCCACCGGCGGCTGAAGGACCCGCACCAGAAGGATGGAGAAGACGCCCCAGCACAGCGATGCCACCACACAGATGTACCCGTTCAGGTTCCAGCGGAACCGGCTGTAGTCCCAGTAGCGGACATGGAACAGCTTTTCCATGCTGTAGCCGGTAACGTATTCCAGAAGTGTGGCTCCCAGCATGCCGGCCGCAAACACCAGCAGCGTGTTGTTCTGCACCGGCCAGGTGAAAAGCAGAATGGCCACGGCGCCGAACCCGTAGATGGGAAGAAACGGGCCGTTCAAAAAGCCACGGTTCACCCAGCGGTGCTGCTGCACCGACACCAGGCACGACTCCCACACCCAGCCCAGGAACGAATAAATGAAAAAGTACAGCACCCACTGTGCCAACCCATAACCTGTCATGAAAAAACCCTCCCGGTATTCGGTTTAGTAGTCAAGAACAAACGCTGCGACCCGCTCCATCGCCTACTGAGACTGGGGCAGCGGGAACATTTGAAACACGTGCCACATCTCGGGCCAGCACTGAAGGACATTGGGGATGCCTGCTTCGTCCAGATGCTTTTTCAGGCGGATCGCATCATCGGCGAGGATCTCGTGTCCGCCGTACTGGACCAGCACCGGCGGGAAGCCGCTCACATCCTGAAACAGCGGCGAGAGTTCCGGCTGGTCCCAGCCGCCCTGGGGCGCGTAGGCCTGGCGGACTGCTTCCAGATACGCCCGGGTCAGAACAGGGTCGTCCTCTTTGTGCGCCTCATAGGAATCTCCGGAGCAGCTCATATCTGTCCAGGGAGAGCACAGCACCAGCTTGCCCGGCAGGCGGCGGCCGGCTTCTTTCAGCGCCTGCGTCAAAACCAGCGCCAGATTTCCGCCCGCCGAGTCACCGGCCAGCACCACGTCCCGGGCGCCGTATCCCAGTTCCATCAGGTAATCCCAGGCGGCCAGCGCGTCTTCCAGCGCGGCGGGATAGGGATGTTCCGGCGCGAGGCGGTATTCGAAGCTGAGCACTTCGTACCCCGTGCTTTTGGCCAGCTTGGACGCCAGCACCCGGGCGTAGCCCAGATTTCCGCTGGTGTAGCCGCCGCCGTGGCAGTAGAGCACCACATGGTGCCTGTCATGGCCGCATTCCGGTCTTGCCCACGCCATGGGCATGGACCCCAGCTGAAACGGCTCCCAGCTGTACCCCAGCTCCGGGCTGACCAAACGGCCCAGAATGTTCTGGCTCTGCCGCTGCCGCTCCAGGCCTTCCAGCGCACCGTCGGTGGGCGCGGACAGGGAGTGGACGGTTTTCAGTGCCGCAAGCATTGCCTGCGCGGCTTTTTCATTGACGGAAAGTTCCTCTGCGGCCTCGCTGAAGCTTTGGCCGGTAAACCATAATTTTTTCATAAGATTCCTCTTTTCTGCCGGCGGACCGGCTTTTCTCACAGCGAGCTTTTCCAAAGTCCGTGCAAGTTGCAAAACGCATACGCGGCGACGGGCTGTTCCTGACGACCCAGCTTAAAAAATGCGGCGGGCGGTTCGTCGGGTTTCAGAAAACGGACCAGATATCCACAATTTGTCTCCAGCACGATCCATTCGATCTGGTGCTCCGGCGTCATGGGGTGGGCGATCCGCCCCACCTGTACCTGCACCACCTGCTCTTTCTGAACCGCGTCCGGCACGTGCTTTTCCAGCGACGCGTCCGTCTCGCCGGGTATGAGCTGTTTCATGGGTTCGCCGCAGCATACCACGGGCACCCCGGAATCCTTCAGCATAATGATTTGATTGCCGCAATGGGCACATTGATAAAATTTCATTGTTCATTTCTCCTTTTCATTGATCCGGCGGTCATTTGCCCGCCGGGGTTGCGGACCGTTTGTCCAGCAGAACGGTGAGGAAGTCGCTTGCGCCATCTGCCACCAGGCTGAGGCCGAACACCATCACCACGATTTTTGCGGTTTGGAACGGATTGACCACGATCAGGATTCCCAAAAGGATGGGGATCACCGACGCGAGGATCATCGGCACCATGTTGGGATATTTGTCACGGATTGCGGTGAGCGCCAGCGGCAGTTTTCCCACCCCGTCCACCAGGAGCAGCGAGCCCAGCACCAGCGGCAGAACCGACAGCACAGCCTCGGGCCAGAGAAGCGCGAATCCGGCAAACGCAGCGGGCAGGATCGACAGGAACAGATCTCCCGCCAAAGCGCCTCCCGAACGGCGTCCCTGGATATAGCGCCACAGATGGCTTGCTCCGTACGCCGCGGCCCCCGCCGCCAGTACCCACACAAACAGCGTACTGCTTGCACCCGGAAAAGCCAGCAGCAAAAGCCCCATGACAATGTACAAAACCGCGATCCATACCGATGCGGCACGCACCCAGAAAAATTCAAACATAAAATTGCAATAACAAGTTGGACACCCCGTGGTAAAAACCTTGGTCACGGATGGAGCCGGAGAATCTATCCGTGAGCGAGGTTGCCGCAGCCGTCAGGCTGCGTAGACAGCATCCAGAAAAGCCTCAAAGAGTTTCTCCGGGGTGCAGTATCCGAGTTTCTTCCGTGGGCGTCCATTCAGCTCGTCAGCAACGGTGAGGATATCCTCGTCGGTGAAGCCCTCGATAGAAGCTCCCTTTGGGACAAAAGCCCGGAACAGGCCATTGTGTCGCTCGTTCTGAGGACGCTCCCAGGAGGTGTACGGGTGGGCGAAGAAAACCTTGCTGCCCCAGTTCTCCACCTGGGCGAAGTCAGCGAACTCGCTGCCGTTGTCCACAGTAATGGTTTTAAAGACCTGAGAGAAGTGTTCTCCGTACGCATCATGGAGGGCGTTCATGAGGTTCATCACCGCCTCACTGGTTTTGCCAGGGATACGGAACGCAAAGTAGGTTTCCGTCTTCTTCTCCAACAGGAAGAAAAGACAACAGCCTCCTTACCCGCTCGCTTGCCGACCACGGTATCGCCTTCCCAGTGCCCCTCTTCAAGACGAAGAGATGCAATCTCCGGGCGGCTGGAAATGCTTGTGCCGTAGCGCTTTTTGTTCTCTCCCACGCGATGCTTCTTCGCTTTGCGATTTAACGCTTCGGGCAGTTCCATTGGCTGGATGGAGAGGTGCCCTTTCCAGACCATGTTGTAAAAAGGGTATGGGAGCAGACCATCTCCGACGGCTCGAACAGGCTGTGTCGCTTGGCATAGCCACAGCAGGCATCCAGGGACCACTTGTGTTCCCGGATCTGCCGAACCACCCAACTGGTGAAGTTGCTGCAGACGCCCGCTTTCGGATGCCTGTGGCAGGATGCTCTGTTGGCTCTGTAGACAGCTTCTCCCAGCTTGGGGGAGTAACCTGGAGCTTTCCCCTTGTTGCTCTTGCGGGCCGGTGTGCCTCGCCGAAGCTCATTCGTAACGGTGGACGGGGCGCAGCCTATCTGTCTGGCGATGGCGCGAGGGCCGAGGCCCTGCTTCTTGAGGACTTTGATGGCTCCTCGGTCTTCCATGCGAAGATGCTGTCCCTTCTTGCGTTCTACCGATTCTGTGATATAATCTTGGCAGTCCATAGTGATTGCCCTCCCTTGGAAGAAGTTGTGTGCAAACTTCATTCTACCATGTGGGGAAAATCACTATGGATTTTTTCTTAGGTGTCCAACTTGATTTTACAATCAACCGAAAAATTCAAACATAAAAATTGCCTCCTTTATTTTGTTATATTCATCGTACCATTTTGGCTGCGCAAAATCGGTTTGCCAAACAACGAACCGGATTTTTAATCTGCGCTTGAAAGACGACGCTTTCAAAGACTATAATAGGAAAAGAGAGAATTGAAGGGAGTCTTTCGCATGGAAACGGAACTGGATCTTTCCATTCTGAAATCAGGACTGCCGCTACTTGTAGTAGTATGGCTGCTGAAATGGTTCGTGATGTTCCTTTATTGTTGTTCAGCATGGATATTCTATCTGCTGGGCAGTGTGCTGTTCGCAACGGCAGTGCTTTCATTCCTGATGAAGCAGTCGCAGGGGATGGAAGCACTTCAAATGCTGATCGGAGGATTTGTGATTTTTATGATTCCGCAGGTGGTTGGCAGCGTGGCTGTGTTTTTGGAACTGGTGGCAGCAACGATTCGGCAAGTATGGTACATATAAGGAAAGGTGAAACCTAGAATATGAAAGTAGCAGAGATTCATCATGTGGCAATCATCGTTTCAGATTATGAGAAATCGAAAGACTTCTATGTGAATAAGCTGGGATTTGCGATTGTACGAGAAAACTTCCGTAAAGAACGGAATGACTGGAAACTGGATTTGCGTGTTGGTGAGGGTGCTGATGCGATTGAACTGGAGATCTTCGCAGAGCCGAACCCGCCTAAGCGCGTGAATCGACCGGAAGCCTGCGGACTGCGGCATCTAGCATTCCGGGTGGAGGATGTGGAAGCCACTGTAGCAGAACTGGAACAGATGGGGATAGGATGCGAACCGATTCGATTGGACAGCTACACCCAAAAAAGAAGATGACATTTTTCTTTGATCCAGATGGTTTGCCATTGGAACTGCATGAATAAAAAACAACGCCCTCATAGTTGAGAGGATTCGTAAATCTTCTCTGCTATGAGGGTGTTTCATTCCATAGGAATGGGAAGGTTATAGATTGAGCGTTTCTACCCATGCGAATAGATCTGCTTTGGTGGAGTTGGAGTTAAACACTTTTTCATGCCTCGTATCTGACAATTTCCATAATTAGAAAATATTGAGTTTGATAAAATAAAAGTTTCCGAAACGGGAAAATGATTTGATATTCTGCGTATAATATGCTATACTGAGAAAAAAGGAGGAATGCAGATATGGTTGAACGAAAAGAATATCTTGACCAGCTTTGGGCATGGAAAGATGAGCGGCAGATCAAGGTCGTGACCGAATCCGTCGATGTGGAAAATCTGTACTTCTGGAACAGTATCAGCAGAGACTCTTGGCGAATGGAGTCGCACCAGAACAGATTATTTCTATCAACTTTGAAAATCTGGATTACGAACCCTTAAAAGATTATATGAGGCTGTACAACTATCTCAAAGAACGTTTGTGTGTTGATAAGATGACATACATCTTTTTGGACGAGGTTCAAGAAGTTCCTTCATTCGAGAAAGTGGTTGACAGCCTTTATATCAGAGATCATGTGGATGTTTATATCACAGGCTCCAATGCATATATGCTGTCAAGTGAGCTTGCAACGCTTTTTGTCAGGAAGGTACACAGAGATCAAGATGCTGCCGCTTTCTTTCCGCGAGTATATGGCGGTGACAGGTATGGCAAAAGAGGAAGCTTTTGCAGAGTTTATGACAACTGGCGGAATTCCGTATGTGGCAGTAATGAACCGTACGGATGAAAAAATAGATCAGTATTTGGAAGGAATCTACAACACCGTCATTGTAAAAGATATTGAGCAGCGGCAGACAAGAAGAGAAAAAGAGAGTGGAAAACGAAAAATCACAGACATTGCGTTACTGAAGACAATTGCCAGATATCTGGCAAGCGTTATCGGCAGCCCGGTGTCTATGAAAAGTATAACCGACTATCTGACCTCAGCTGGCAGAAAAATATCCCAAAACACAGTCAGCGATTATGTTGAAGCCCTGACAGAGTCTTTTTGTTTTTTATCCTGTGGAGCGATTTGACATTGTAGGAAAGCAGCTCTTAAAGGTCAACAATAAGTTTTACATGGTAGATATGGGAATCAGAAACCACATTCTTCCAAGAAAACGATACGATCTTGGATTTACCATTGAGAACATTGTGTATCTCGAACTTTCACGAAGGGGCGGCAAAGTCAATATCGGAAAATATGGTTCTACTGAAGTCGACTTTGTGACACAGAAGGAAGGCGTGCTTACCTATTATCAAGTGACCGCTGATATGACGGCGGAAGAAACCTTTGAGAGAGAGATGAGACCGCTGCGGAGCATTCAGGATAATTATGAAAAGATTGTCCTGACACTGGATCGTTTTTCGCTCGGAAATTACGACGGCATAAAAGTTGTGAATGTCATCGACTGGCTTTTGGGATGAGGAATCTGCATCTGGGTTTGTACACACCCAACCAAGGAGTTCCAAAACACTCTGGTTCGTTATTCCATTCGACCAGAGCAACCACAGAGAAAAAGAAAATTCTTGAAGAAGAATTTGGCGTTGCAATGAACGAAGAACTGGAAAGAGAGGTGCTTGTTATGTGCAACCTTAGTCAAGGCGTGAAGGCCGAAGGCATTAACATTGGTGAGATGCGGATGTTGGTTAAGCTGGTGAGAAAGGGCCGCGTGACGATTGAAGAAGCAGCGAAAGATGCTGGAATGACAGTAGAGGAATTCGAGAAGGTCTTGAAAAATACTCCACTGGGGCGAAGCCTCTGACAAGACTCCTGTGTATGTCACAGATGTGATCGTGACCTATCAGGTGCTTCCTGAGAAGAGTGCATAAGTTTCGTGACAAGCTCACCAGACACCTCAATAGGAGGATTCGGTGGAAGCGGAGCCGGTCGAAAAGATTCATAAGCCATTTCGCCTGACAGATTACCCACGAGTGTACCAGCTCGGTTTGTCATGATTGTTTCCTTTCCTCCGAAAAACGGAAATTGAAATTTCTGAGGCTATTTTAGCATAGAAATTTCAAGTTAAGAATTTTATAGTTTAATTTTGCCCTACTTATGTCAAAGAAAGTAGGGCTTTTCTTATGCCCAAAAGGAGGGGTTACGCAAATGGCATCCAGAATGCGACTCTTGCCAAGATCGATGAAGCTGGAGAAAAGCTCCAGAACATCGGATCTTCTGTGGAGAATGTCGGCAAGAAGTTCCTGCCGGTGACTGCCGCTGCTTCTTCCAATGCGAACACCAATGTCTCCATGATGGGCAAGACGTTCAAGTACTGTGCGCCTATCGCCGGTGCGCTGGGGTTCTCGGCAGAGGATTCGTAAGATCGTATCTGCCGTGCAGCAGTTCGTGGATAAACTGAACAGCATGGATTGAATTTCAAAAAGGCGAAGTTGCCCATGATATTACATTGGTGAGTGTGATATAATATGGTAAACTGAGAAAAACTACGATAACTAAAGCTTTTTTTTTACGGCTTGAGTTGTTCTTTAAAAGTTCTATTTGTTGAAAAACTGCAAGAAGGCCGTGTGACAATTGAAGAAGCAGCGGAAGATGCTGGAATGACAGTAGAGGAATTCAAGAAAGTGATGGAAAACACCTCTCTGCAGGCGGTCTAAGAAAAAACATATAGTGTAAACTGTTAAGCCCTACAAGGCTCAGATCGGTTCGATACCGACTGAAAGCCTTGTAGGGCTTATTTTTTTGCTTTTTTTTTCAAATTTATTTGTGAAAAATGTTGTCCAAGACTTGACATCGGCCGGTACAGAGCTTGAGAGTATTGCGCACACTACTCCAAGTTTTCGCCCTCTTACGGGGATGGTACCTACAGGTACCGCACAAACATGGTGACCAGCGAGTTTTCGCCCCCTTACGGGGATGGTACACACAGGCCACATTATCACACAATCGTGTACGGGTTTTCGCCCCCTTACGGGGATGGTACTTCTGGACTATATGGGAATCCCTACAAAAATCACGTTTTCGTCCCCTTACGGGGATGGTACGTTTTCATCTCTGGAGGACGCCGGGGCGGCTCGGTTTTCGCTCCCTTACGGGGATGGTATAGCGTACACCCATCTGGACAGCGGCCTGCTGACGTTTTCGCCCCCTTGCGGGGATTGTACCGAAATCGAGAGCTATGCGGACGAATGCGACATGTTTTCGCCCCCTTACGGGGATGGTACTGATTATGATTTCATCAAGACCAGCACAAACCAGTTTTCGCCCCCTTACGGGGATGGTACATGGATTTTACTTGATGGATTCAGCACCCCAAGGTTTTCGCCCCCTTACGGGGATTGTACACGGTGACGACTGGTATTTTCTGGCGGACGCTGGTTTTCGCCCCCTTATGGGGATGGTACCAGCAACAATCAACCAGCTGAGACAGGCCATCAGATTTTCGTCCCCTTGCGGGGATAAGTTGAAATTTCGCAAAAACGGTTTCACGCTTGACCACGTTAGGTTTCCGTCCCCTTGTGGGGCGGCTCCATTATACCACGGCGATGGAACAATTGAAATCCCTTTTCAGGGCGAGCCATAGCGGCGGAAGCCTGCAAAGGCGAAGATGCTGCGCTTCAGGGTGCTGCCGTCCGGGTAGGTGGTCTCCTGGCTCTTGCGGCGGGAGCAGGCGGCCAGCGTGGGGATGCCCGCGGCTTCCAGACGCTGGACTACCCGGTACACAAAGGTGCATTCGCCCTGACAGAGCACGGCGTCCGGGTCAAGGTGCAGGATGTGGTCGGCGTATACCGCGGCAAGGGAGTCCAGCACGGCCTCGTTGGTGGCGGGGTCAATGGCAGGGAAGGCAAGGTCTATCACCTTGCCGTAGCGCTGTGCCGCAGCCGTTTGCTCGGCGCTCCACTGAGTGGACGGATGATTGGTAAAGTTGATGAGCATAGGGCATTCCTCCTTGATGTTGCAAAGAGAAAAAGCCCATGGAATGCGGATAGTTAAGCAAGAAACTTGAAATTACTTTTCTTGCTTTGGTTTGCCCCCTTACGGGGATTGTACCTTCGCCCTGAACTCTATGCCGAACTGGACCATGTTTTCGCCCCCTTACGGGGATGGTACCGAAATCGTGGTGACTGCCAACTACCGTGAGTGGTTTTCGCCCCCTTACGGGGATGGTACTATTTCATTAGATGGAGAAAAGACGGCAAGTATTGTTTTCGCCCCCTTACGGGGATGGTACAACTCAGTCGAGTAATGCACTTATTGCAAAGTCGTTTTCGCCCCCTTACGGGGATGGTACGGATAAGCCCCTGGATGAGTTCTGTGCATCTTGTTTTCCCCCCTTACGGGGATGGTACAGGCACGCTTGACTTCTGGCACTACGCGGACAAGTTTTCGCCCCCTTTGCGGGGATCGTACCCTAAATATATCACAAAACACCGCAAAACTGAAGAGCCGGATGGCTAGAAAATATTCACTTTATTACAATGATGTACTTTTGCGCTGAAAAGAACAGACACAAATTCGTTTGGCCTGCCTTGTGCGCGGGGCAGTTTCATGATATGATGCAGATAATGGATCTTATAAAAAGGAGTGTTGCCCTGTGCTAAAGACTTATGTCACCACCGTACCTTTGCAGGGAAAGCTGGACCCCATGCTGTACCAGCGGGATCATGCAGCCCCGCCTACGGCCACCTGTTTTCCCATCGTGCAGGTGATGCGGGATACCCTTGAACCCGGGGACACGGTGCAGCTGCTGGCCATCCGGCAGGAAAATGCTGACACCGCCCGCAACTATCAGCGCCTGCTGGAAGAACTGGCGCAACTGGGCATTACAGAAGATCAGGTGCGGCAGATCGACCTGCCGGAGGATCAGCACCCGGAAACACTGATCGGCCTGTGCCGGGATCTGGTGGATGCCCTGCCGCAGGTCACCCGGGTGTATGCCTGCATCACTTACGGATCCAAGAGCATCCCGGTGGTCACGCTGACGGCATTGACCTGCGCCGAAGCTACCCATACGGAGCTGGAAGTAGGCGGTGTGTATTATGGAGAGGTCAAGCGGGAAAACGGGCAGGTGCTCAGCGCGCGGCTTTACGATATGGCAGCACTGTATCAGCTTGCCGGGCTGGTGGGCACCATGCGCGACAGCAGGACCGCCGAACAAGTGTTCCATCAGCTGATCTGGATGAACGAGCACCGGGAGGACTGAGCAGCGATGAATGATGTGAAAACATGGGCGGACATTGATGCTTCGCCGCTGCTGCAGCTGCCGCCGGAACAGCGCAAAAAGCTGCACGATGCCAATGATGAACGGTTCCGCAGGTTCTGGGCGGAATGCTTTCTGACTGCACAGACTCCCGGAAGGGGAGAGGATGCATGGAACAGCGTGGATTTCTGCAAGGCGTTTCTGGATGCGTTTGATTTTTGGGAGTCAAAGCCGGGGCAGAGCTTCAGTATGTATCTGCGCACCGCTGTCCGTCATGCACAGGCACACGACCAGCAGCAGGAAGAAATGGCTGTGACGGGTTTCGGACGCGAGACGAACCGCAAGATCAAAAAAAAAGCGCTGGAGTACATGGAAAAGAACGGAATTACAGAGAGTGTGCTCTGCCGTGACCCGGAAAAAAGAACAGGTGATCGCCGATATTGTCGGGGTGGGTGTAAAGACCCTGCGGGAAGCACTGCGCAGTAAGCAGTCGGTGCTCAGTCTGGACGACACTGGCGGAGAGGATTCGGCGCTGGGCGACCGGGTTGCTTCCCAAGAAAAAAGCGTGGAAGAGCAGGTGGAGCAGAGCCGGGAAATGCTGGCATGGCTGCACCGCGGCATAGGGCTGATGAACCTGCAGCAGAAGGAAAAATACGGCAAGACAGCTGGCCCGTTGTGGAGCAGCGTGCTGATGGGCTTTCTGCGCAACAATGACGCGCTGGACCCGGCAGAGGATGCGCCCGCGCGGCTGGCAAACTGCGATGATTTGCGTCCGCTGGAACAGGACAACTGCCTGTGGGATATCCTGCTGCTGCACCGGTATGTGGAATTTACCGTTCAGCCGCCCTATGCGCCCGAAGCGCTGGAATGTGCCGCGCTCCACGCCCTGCTGGACCCGGAGCGCAACCCGGCGCAGGATAAGACCGTGGCAGAGTTTCTCGGCGTGAGCCGGGCGGCGGTGTCGCAGCGGCGCAAAACATGGCAGCAAAAACTGGTGCAGATGAAAACGGAACAGGAGGATGGATAAGATGGGACGCGATGTTTTACTTTTTTATATATGAGCCCGAAAAACCCGAACTACAAGACCCAGACCAACGAGGGCGCGGTGCGGTATCTGATAAAGGAAAAGGAGACCCCGGACTGCATTCTGGCACTGTGCAGCGAGACGGTGCGCAAAAAAGCTGTGGTGGAAATGCCGGACGGCAGCACCTGCACCACGCTGGAATATTTCCGCGATGCGTTGCGCAGGGTGGGCATCCCGGCAGAGCGGCTGGTGGTGATCGAAGTGCCGGACAGCATGGATGACGAGAAAAAGCAGTTTCAGGCCATCTCGCAGTTACTGGACAAGATCGAAAAAGAGGACACCCTTTCCATCGACCTTTCCGGCGGTATGCGGGACACTGCCATGCTGCTGGTGACCGCTGCCCGCTGTATGCGGGACCTGCGCGGTGTGCAGACCCGCCGGGTGATTTATGCAGAGCTGCGCGGGGAAGAGCCTGTCGCGCACGACCGCACCCAGCTGTATGATCTGTTCGACTTTGTTACCGCCATGGACGAGTTCTTCTCCACCGGCACCGCGCAAAAGCTGAAGAGCTATCTGTGGAGCGAGGGCGAAAAAGACCCGGTGCTGCACACGCTGCTGACCCGCATCAACCAGTTCTCGGATGACCTGGCGCTGTGCCGGGTGCGCAAGCTGAACGACGATTTGAACCAGATCGCTCAGGCGCTGAAAGAAACGCCCAAGAAGAGCCAGAACCTGACCGACCTGTTCTTCCGGCTGCTGAAAGACCGTTTCAGCACCGAGTTTGCAGAGCTGCTTTCCTCCGGCGAAAAGGCGCTGCCTGCACTGGTGAGCTGGTGCGCCAAGCACGGGATGTACCAGCAGGCGCTGACCCTGCTGTGCGAGCAGATGCCGGAATATGTCTGCCAGCATCTCTTTGTGCAGCCCACTGAAAGAGGCTGGGACTATCTGGCAGATCAGAAGCAGAATGAGGGCAAGCCGTGGGTGTACCCGCTGTTCCATTTCCATTTCTGCTGGTTGGCATTGTTGCAGAATGGAAAATTGAAAGAAATTTGCACAACCGATTTGCGCCTGACCAAAAGTAAAGATGATGCGGGCGGCAATATGCTGCTTGGCGTAGCAAATGCCGCAGAAATGCACGATTATCTGGATATGGTGCTTGCCTCTGACCAACTGGCCATCGACCCTGCCATCCGCCCGCAGCTGGAGCAGGCTGCCCTGCTCTACCAGCGCGTGGTGAAGTACCGCAACCAGATCAATCACGCCAGCGACAGTGACTTGGGCCTGTTGAGCGAGCGCGTTCTGCCGCTGGATACCGAGAGCATTGAAGAGACCCTGCGAAAGATCACCGTCTACCTGCATGAAATCCGCCCCTTGAAGCGGAACGTCCCGCAGGGCGTCAAGGCGCTGCCTGTCACAGAGACGATTCCGGCAGGCGCAGCTCCCAACCTGTAAAATAGAATATAAGAAAAAGCAAAAAGCACCTCCGCTGCTGGCAAACGCCAGTGGCAGAGGTGCTTTTTTGTCCCCTTTGCGAGGATAAATTGCAATTGTAAAAATCTGGAACGAGTTTTTCCGGTTTCCGTCCCCTTGTGGGGATAAATTGCAATATCGCCATGATGCACGGCGCGCCGGAAATGGTGTTTCCGTCCCCTCGCGGGGATAAATTGCAATAGGACAGCATCATGGGCAGCGGGCAGGGCGCAAAGTTTTCGTCCCCTTACGGGGATAAATTGCAATGGTGTGGCAGAATGGAAAGGATGGTTGAACTAAGTTTCCGTCCCCTTACGGAGTATAAATTTACTATATCACACATTGATTCAAAAGAAAAGAACCATACACCGGAGAAGCGCGGATGGAGTAGAAATGATAAGCCATCTTATCACGCCGCAGAATATGGCGGACAAGTTCATGAAATTTATCGAAACGATGGATATGAGCTATTCCTACAAGCCAGTGCTGCTCAAAGCGATCTATGAGTACATGGACACCAGCGGCAGAGTTGCCCTGCCGGATGTGGTGGACTACTTCATTGACTTCTATGAGGACCGCAAGCTCACACGGGAAGATTGGCTGCATATTGTGAATGTCTGCGATAAGAGCCTTGAAAAATACTATTTGCGGCTCAAAAAATGATGTGAGCGCCGATAATTGACTGCGGGTGACGTGCATGATGAAAATAGTGAGAAATATGATCCGGTGTAAAAAGTGCAGGGATGTTATTGAAAGCTGCACTGTACATGATTTCAAATTTTGTTCTTGCGGATCGTGTGCAGTCGATGGCGGGCATGAGTATCTCCGTAGGTGTGGAAACCCGGAAGACTGGGAAGAATTGTCTGAAACGAAGAGTGTAGATGATTGAAAATTAAGCTGAACACAATCTTTGAAGCAGAAGTTCAGCGGCAAGCAAAAAAAAAGCTCTTGACCTCTATATTAAAGGCCAAGAGCTTTTTGCAAAGATGATGCTGTAAAGAAGTAAAACAGTGAAAGCAATAAGAACAGGTGGTCAATTACTTTGCATTTTTTGCATGCGTTGCGCTAACCAGTGATTGAGAAGGCGTTAATGGAGCAAGCCATACTTTGCCAGTTCCCTTATAAACATTTACCAGACCCTCGCCGGATGCGGCAGAACCAAGCAAGGTTTTTCCGGAACGTTCAACCGTAAAGCTGAGACTGCCGGACCAGCAAATCGCAAAGCTGCCATCAATTTTTAAAACGTCGTCTTGAAGGTCGATTTCTACGATTTCCGAACGGGGAACATTGCTTTCCAGTACACATACACCATTGCCAGCAAGCCGTAGATTGAAGAGTCCTTCATTTCCGAGTGCTGCAGAAGAAAGCGAGGAGCGTGCCTGAATCTCGTGCTTGACAGTGGATTCACAGGCCAGGAACATGCCGTCTTCCATTACAAGACCGCCTGTCCAGTCACCGACATTTTCGGTCAGAAGATATTTATAGGTGGGTTCGGTCACGAGCACACCCGTTCCGACGTACTCCGGCTTGATTGCGCTTTCTTTTGTGACGGAACTTTTTACCATTTTGCCTAAGAAGTCGCCAACACCCTTCAATCCGGTGGTTGCTTGCACGTTGCCAACAATGTACTGCATTGCGCCCGCTTGGAGAACAAGCCCAACTTTTCCGTTGAGATTGGCAATGGCCTGTTTCCGTTTGACATTCATCTGGCTCATATAGTATTCTTCCATTGCATTGCAAGGCGCTACGGAGAAATCGACATTGTGCTCAACAATGGAGAAGATACCCTTCTGTTCGGTGACGATGTGACTTGTCTGATTTGCCAGATTGTTGATTTTAAACATAAGCAAATACCCCATTTCAAAGCAGATTTCGCGTTTTTGTATGCAAGATTTGGTGTCCGTAAAAATGCTTAGATAAGTAGTCACAGTACAACTGAATAACTCCTTAAAGTTCAGTGTATCATACGTCAACTGAAAATACTATCATCAAACCACACAAAACATTTGAGCTTTCTTTTTTGGCGAGGGGAGAGTATAGGAGTTGAAAATTTGGCCAGTGAGAATATAAAAAACAGGTTACTGATGCAAGTCGAAAAACTGCCGTTTGTAGCAGATCTGTAGCAAATTGCTTCAATTTAACGAATCATCGCTCTAAAAATTGAAAAGTCATCATGCATCACACGCAGGGGGTCTGGGGTTCGAGTCCCTAATTCTCCACCATACAGTTCGTACTCGAACCCGATTCTTTGTGAAAAAGGGTTCGGGTGCGTTTTTTGTTTATCAGAAGTTTGCGTTTGCGACAGCAACAAACACCCCAGTGGGGTGTTTGAGCAACAGAATAGGCTACCAGGAAATCCCAAGTCGTATGACGTGGAATTTTTTGTTTCGATCAAGGACTCGAATGGCATCTACGTAAAAAATCCATAGCAAATGAGCCGGAAGCCTTCTGTAGATCAGAGGCTTCCGGCTCACTGCATATTCATGATAAAAGCAAAATTCCTGCCACCAGTACCATGTTGCAGGCAAAAAAACAGTGCGGGCAGTGCATCCACAAGGGCCGGCGAAAGAGTGAAATCGTCCGGGACAGGATCGTTTTGATTCATGTGATCGACCTTTGCATTTCTCCACGCAGCGCCGGAGAGACCTTTCTTGCTGAATTTCTGAAAAAGAGCAGTGCTTTTACGCAAGATCGTCAATGCGTTCTGCAGCAGGTCACGGGTCAATATCCAGCTCACGCAGAAGCAGTTGGAGGGCGGGCGAGATGTTCTCGCGGTTCCACACGGCCCAAGCGGGAACGGTATCGTTTTCCAGCGGGATAAAAGTGAGGTTTTTGTTGGCGGGCAGCTGAGCCAGCACCGGTTCGGCAAGGATGGTATAGCCGCCGTAGAAAGCCAGCTGCAGCATCAACTCCTCCATGGAATACGCAAATTTGATGTTCTGCGGGTCGCTGCCGTGGCGGGTGAGGACTTGCGCAAACTGGTTCCACAACTCCCGGTCCATGGCGGGTACATAATATTGTTCGCTGGCAAGCTGGCTGCGGTGCAGGGACGCATAGCTGGACAGGTGGCTCTGGCGGTTGAGCACTACGTACTGGCGCAGCTGGCCTACTTGAGCACGCAGCAGGGAGGGGGTATCCTCCAGCGGGACCAGCTCCAGCTGCAGGGCAAAGTCCAGCTTTTTCTGCTGCAGGCGTTTTTTCAGGGTGGGAAAATCCACCAGATGGAAGTGCAGCGGAATGGCAGGGTGCTGCTCCTTGAACAGCAGCAGCTTTTCCAGAATGGGCAGATTTTCCATGCCGCTCATCATGCCGATCTCAAGCGGGGTGCTGCACTCGGCAGCAGCGGCGCGGGTGCGGCGGGCGGCATCTTCCGCAAGGTCGGTGATGCGCACCGCATACTCGTAGAATACCTGCCCGGCACTGGTAAGCGCCACCGAGTGCCGTGTGCGCTGGAACAGCTCAGTTTCAAGTTCTTCTTCTAGCAGCTTGATCTGCTGGCTGACCGCCGTTTGGGAAACATAGTGCTGCTGTGCCGCTTTGGAAAAGCTCAAATTCTGTGCCACCGCAATAAAATAGCGCATCTGCTGCAGGGTCATGACCGGCTCCTTTTTCTCTTAAAAAATGCTTATAACTTTTACTTCTAATTATAAGAAGAAAGCAATATTTTTCAAGTGCGAGATATTGTGATAGAATTAACAACCGAAAGGGGCACACGACCCCGCACATTGAGAAGAAAGAGAAAAACGAAAGGAACCACCAAGATGAAAAAGATCTCGCGCAAAAGCTTTCTGAAGCTGGCTTCTGCTGCTGCCATGAGCGGCATCACCGCCAGCGCACTGGCTGCCTGCAATGCTGCTTCCGGCAGCACGGCTGCATCTTCTGCCGCTGCAAAGTACACCCCGGGCACCTACACTGCCACGGCCAAGGGCATGAGCGATATCACCATGACCGCCACCTTCAGCGAGACAGCCATTACTGACATCCAGCTGGATCTGTCCGGTGAGACCGACTCCATTGGTCAGGCCGCAAAGGATGACCTGATCAAGCAGCTGCTGGAAGCTCAGAACAGCACCATCGACGGCGTGTCCGGTGCAACCATTACCAGCGATGCTGTGAAGCAGTGCATGAACGACTGCATCACACAGGCCATGGGCGGCACTGCAGTGTCTGCCCCGGAAGCTTCTGAGCAGGCTGCCAGCTGGCGCACCGCCCCGGAAGCCATCCCGGACAGTGAGATCACCAAGACCTACGATGTTGACGTTGCCATCATCGGTATGGGCTATGCCGGCCTGAGCTGCTACCGTGAGCTGGCCGAAGAGGGCAAGAACGTTCTGGTGCTGGAAGCCATGCCCCGCGAGAGCTGGTGGACGGTCGGCCACGATATCGGCCACATCAACTCGGACTACCTGCTGAGCCACGGTGTGCCCAAGGTGGACGAAGTGGAGTTTGTGAACAACTGGATGATGCAGACCCACGGCAAGGCAAACACCGCACTGGTGATGAAGTTTGCCAAGAACAGCGGCAGCACTGTGGACTGGTGGCTGGACAAGATCAACCCGGACACGCTGGCTAAGACCCGCATCCAGTTCTGGCCGGACAACGAGTACACCGTGCACCAGCTGAACAACGGCATGCACTACTACACCGGCACGCTGGAATGGTGGGAGAACTACTGGGAGAACCCCGCCAGCGGCGAGAAGAACAACAACACCGCCGGTCAGCTGGAGCTGAAGGACCTGAGCTGGGACAACTACAATTATGTGGAGGAGAATTTCTCTGACAATGCCACCGCTCTGTTTGGCACCAAGGGTGTGCAGCTGGTAATGGACGGTGCAAAGGTCACCGGCGTGATCGCACAGGACAGCGATGGCAATTACCTCAAGATCAACGCTAAGAATGGCGTTGTGCTGGCAGGCGGCGGCTTTGGCGGCAACAAGGAAATGATGGACGATCTGCTGCCGGACATCAAGCGTCTGTTCACCAAGGATGAGGACTTCTTTGCTCCCTTTGGCCGCGACGGCTCCACTATCCAGATGGGTGTGTGGGCAGGCGGCCGTCTGGAGGGCGACATCTCCACCATGAACTTCGACTCCATGGCTGTGCCCGACTATCTGCCCGGCCCCTGTGGGTGGACGAGAATGGCCAGCGCTTCCAGAACGAAGCCTTTGCCGGCCCGGAGATCAACGGCTTCTTCATGGCACGTGCAAAGCGCGGCAATATCACCTCCATCTACGACAGCACCTATGAGACCCAGATCCTGCGCGGCTTCCCCGGCCATCAGGCATTCGAGTACGACATGCCCGCTGTGGTGGAAGCCATGAAGGGCAACTTTAAGGCCGCAAAGGCTGCTGGTGCCGAGGGCGCCAACGGCTGGTACTGCGCCGACACCATCGAGCAGCTGGCTGAGTACATCGGTGTGGAGCCTGCAGCCCTTTCCGCTACTGTGGAGCAGTACAATAAGGTTTGCGCCGAGGGCTACGACAGCGACTTTGCCAAGGACCCGCACTTCCTGAATGCAGTTGCAAAGGCTCCCTTCTACGCCCATGTCACCACCCCGAGTCTGGGCTTTGCACTGGTGACCACCGGCGGCTTTGTGACCACCAATGACCAGCAGGTGCTGAACGAGGATTATCAGCCCATCGAGGGCCTGTACGCCTCCGGCAACACCTGCGGTATGCGCTTTGGTCCCGAGTATATCACCCCAATCCCCGGTGTGAGCATTGGTATGTGCCTGACGCTGGGCCGCGAACTGGGCAAATACCTGGCTGCAAAGTAAGCAGCTGCCTTCGTCAAAGCCTGATCGGCTGCAGGAAAGCCCCATAAGCAATAAAAGATCCCGTCCACTTCTGGGTGAACGGGATCTTTTTTGCGTATCAGACAGGGAAAAGCGGCTCAGAGGTCGTTTTTCTCCTGCCCCAGATTGTCGGATTCCAGGACGACACAAACTATGTTGCCATTGGCGGCGTAACGCCGGAGAACATCCCGGAGTTCCGCAAGGCGGGCTGCCTTGGCGTGGGCCTTGCCAGCAGCCTGATGCCGAAGGACAAGGCCGCCGCCCGCGACTGGGATGCCTGCGCGGAATACGTGCACATGCTGCTTACAAAAGCCAAAGGCGAATAAACCGCAGAAACAGCAAGACCGCTCACCCGAAAAGATGAGCGGTCTTTTGTTGTGTGATGGGATGGCATTGCCGCGGCCTACTCTTTAGACCATGGCTTCGCGTCATCCTGCCGGAGCAGTCGGTGCCGATGCCGTTCTGCTTTGTCTGCTGCGTGAACCACTTTCACTCCTGAAATGAACTGCATGAAAAATCAGAAGGCCTCATTCTATTGACTTTGCCTTTGCAGGGGAGTATACTCCATGTCACCAAGAATATTACGGCTATGACGAGAAAGAGTACCCGGAAGGAATGCTGCAGAGAGCTGCCGGTTGGTGCAAGGCAGTGCAGGGCATCCGTGGGAAGATCCTCTCCGAGCTTTTCGGCTGAATGGGCGGTGTGCGCCCCAGTAAGGCAGGAACGGCAGGCCCCCGTTATCACGGGCCGCGCGTTGTTGGACGTGCACTGAGTGGTCAGCGTTGTGCTGGCAATAAGAGTGGTACCGCAGAGGATATTACACGCCTTTGTCTCTTACAGACCGTAGGGGACAAGGGCGTTTTGTTTTGCGGATGCTTTTGTCCCAAAGTATGTCAGAAGGAAAAGGAGAAGCAATTATGAAAACACTGGAAAAAGTAAGCGACTTTGTGGGCAAGTACATGGCCGCCATCGTTATTGTGGTGGCTGCGGGTGCCCTGTTCTTCCCCGGCCCGTTCAGCGTGGTAAAGACGGCGTGGGTCAATAACCTGCTGGGCATCGTGATGTTCGGCATGGGCCTTACCCTGAAGCCGGAGGACTTCAAGGTGGTGTTCAGCCGCCCGAAGGACGTGATCGTAGGCTGCGTGGCACAGTTCACCCTCATGCCCTTCCTGGCATGGATGCTGACCATGGTGTTCCACCTGCCCACCGAGCTGGCCATCGGCGTGATCCTGGTTGGCACCTGCCCCGGCGGCACCTCTTCCAACGTGATGACCTACCTTTCCAAGGGCGACGTTGCACTGTCCGTTGGCATGACCGCTGTTTCCACCGTGCTGGCTCCGCTCCTCACCCCGCTGCTCACCCTGCTGTACGCTGGCCAGCGTGTTGACGTGAACCCCGTGGAAATGTTCATGTCCATCGTCAAGGTGGTGCTGGTGCCCATCGCACTGGGCTTTGTGGTCAACCACTTCTTCCATGAGTTCACCCAGCAGGCCGTGCGCGTGCTGCCGTTGGTGTCCACTACCGCCATCGTGCTGATCATCTGCGCTGTGGTCTCCGCCAACAGTGCCAAGATCATGACCAGCGGCCTGCTGATCCTGGTCGTGGTCATCCTGCACAACCTGCTGGGCTACCTCACCGGCTTTGGCGTGGGCAAGCTGCTCAAGCTGGACTCCACCAAGTGCCGCGCGATCTCCATCGAGGTGGGTATGCAGAACTCCGGCCTTGCAACCAGTCTGGCCGCCGCACACTTTGCACAGTATCCGCTGGCTACCATTCCCGGCGCTGTGTTCTCCGTGTGGCATAACATTTCCGGTGCGATCCTCGCCAACTTCTTTGCCCGCACAGCAGAGAAGAAGGATTGATCTTTCATAACATAGTAAAGCCCCCCGGCAGACGAAGGCCTGCCGGGGGGCTTTGCTGTGCCTGCGGGCCGGACAACTGCAACAGAACCGGCACAAATCATGCTTTTCACGCTGCTTTTAGGGCGATTCACGCAGGTTTGCTTCCAAAATCCGGTAAAGTGTGAGATAATCAAAGTACCGTAATGCATACCCCCCCGTAATAATTTCTCGCAAAGGAGGAACCCCTATGAAACGAAATATTTTGGCCCGGCGGGCAGCTTCCGCTGCGCTGGCAGCATGCATGATGTTCAGCCTTT
>VOFD01002938.1_pt1 | contig 46851 bp, 53 predicted proteins | sample 5384101 | NCBI WGS metagenome assembly VOFD01 (sample SAMN12384723, study PRJNA508395) | human gut metagenome | isolation source: healthy gut C | host: Homo sapiens
TCCACCACATTGCCCTTGGACTTGCTCATCTTGCCGCCGTCCAGCAGCAGCCAGCCGTGGCCAAAGACGTGCTTGGGCAGCGGCATCCCAGGCTCATCAGCATGGCGGGCCAGATGATGGAGTGGAAGCGGACGATCTCCTTGCCCACGATGTGCACGTCGGCGGGCCAGTAGTTCTCATAGTCGTCATACTTGTCGTTGAGCAGGCCCAGGGCGGTGATGTAGTTGAACAGGGCGTCCACCCACACGTACACCACGTGGCCCGGGTCGAAGTCCACCGGCACACCCCAGGTGAAGGCTGGTCCGGGAGACGCACAGGTCCTCCAGACCGGGCTTGATGAAGTTGTTGACCATCTCGTTGACCCGGCTGCGGGGCTGTAGGAAGTCGGTGTCCTCCAGCAGGTCCTGCACCCGGTCGGCGTACCTGGACAGGCGGACGCCGGTGGTGCCCAGCACGCCGGTGCGGAAGGCCGACACCGGCCGGAACCCGGCAAACTGCTTCGGCATGGCGGAGAGCAGGTGCCGGGTGATCAGCACGCTGTCCAATGCCAGGGGGCCAACGGCGTCCGGCGTCATAGCTGCGTTGCCCAGGCCCACCACCAGGGCGGAGCCCTCCACCGGCAGCAGGGCCTTCAGCTCCGTGCCCACGGCCCGGACCGCCCGCTCGAAAAATCCGCCTTCCGCTGCCAGAAGGTGGTGAGATCAATGGTGAGATAGCTGCCCTGGGGCTTGCCCAGGGCCTCCTCGCCCCGGTGGTCCAGAATGTCCACCCGGGTGACCGGGTAGCCCTCCTGCCGGGTCTTGGTGGCCTTCACCCCGCTGAGGCGGGTGGTCCGCTCCGCGGACTCCTGCCAGAGCTCCCGGGCCTCCAGGGCCAGGTCGGTACGTTTTATGAACAATGCGAACCGCCTCCCAAACACAAAATCTAGTGGTCTGCTCACTAGGTTTTGCGGTAGGCGGCACGATATACAATTTTAGCCCGAAAAATATAAAAAAAGGCTTGCTTTTTGCGCCGTTCCCTGTTAAAATATCATTCTGCATGGTGGGAACTGGTTCCCACAGTCAAATTTTCTGCCTAAGGAGGTGTTTGGTTTGCCGAATATCAAGTCTGCCAAGAAGCGCGTTCTGATCGCCGAAGTGCGAAACGCCCGCAACAAGGCCACGAAGTCCGAGCTGAAGACCGCCATCAAGAAGTTCGAGGCTGCTGCCGCAGAAGGCAATCGCACCGAGGCCGATGGCGCTTACAAGGTTGCAGTGAAGAAAGTCGATCAGGCTGTTGCCAAGGGCATTCTGCACAAGAATACGGCCGCTCATCGCAAGAGCGCTATGACCCTGAAGCTCAACAAGATCGGCTGATCATATCGGGCCAAAAGGACATCCGTTCGGATGTCCTTTTTTGTTTTCTGGCCAGGGGGCTTTTCCCGATTCTGGCCCTTTTCTTTTCCGCAGGGCGTGTTATAATCGTCCGTAGGATCAGAATTCCGCTGAAGAGGTGACTGCCATGCCGCTGTTCGACACCCACGCCCACTACAACGACGACGCCTTTGACCAGGACCGGGAGGAGCTGCTGGACGCCCTTCCCGCTGCCGGGGTGGGCGCTGTGGTGATCCCCGGGGTGGATGCGGCCAGCTCCCGCTCCGCCCTGGCCCTGGCGGAGCAGCCGCCCCTGGCTGTTCGCCGCCGCAGGCATCCATCCGGAGGACTGCGCCGGCTGCACGGCCGCGGATTTTTCCGCCATCCGGGACCTGAGCCGGGAGAAAAAAGTGGTCGCCATCGGAGAGATCGGCTTGGACTACTACTGGGCGGAGAATCCGCCGAAGGAATTCCAGCAGATGGTGTTCCGCCGCCAGCTCGAGCTGGCTCTGGAGCTGGATCTGCCCATCATCGTCCACGACCGGGAGGCCCACGGAGACAACCTGGAGATCGTAAAGGAGTTCCCCGGGGTGCGGGGCGTATTCCACTGCTTCTCCGGCAGTCCCGAAATGGCGGAGGAGCTGCTCAAGCGGGGCTGGTATCTGGGCTTTGACGGGCCCATCACCTACAAAAACGCCCGCCGGGCGCCGGAGGTCGTGGCCGTCACGCCCCTGGACCGGATCGTGGTGGAGACGGACGCGCCCTACATGAGCCCGGTGCCCAACCGGGGCAGGCGGAACGACAGCCGGAATCTCCCCTACATTGTGGAAAAACTGGCGGAGTGGAAGGGCATCTCCCCGGAGGAGATGGCGGCGCACACCTGGAACAATGGCCTGCGGCTGTTCGGGCTGGAGGGGAAGGTATGAAAAAAGCGTTTCTGATGGCCCTGGCCTGCCTGTTGCTGGCGGGCTGCGGCGCGCCGTCAGAGACAGTGACGCCAACGGACTCCTGGCCGGATTCCGCTCTGGCGGAAACCAATGAAGCGGCTGCTGAATCCCGCCGGAGCCTATTTCAACCGCGCCTGCCGAATCCCCGCCGGTAACCGCCCCGGCGGAACCCCTCTCCGCCCCCGCCGTGGTAACGGCGGGGCAAGCGCCGGAGGAACCCTATGATTTGCCCACGGAGGTGATCGGGCTGAAGGACTGGATCGGTGAAAGCCGCTGGAACCATGACCCGGTGGGCCTTTTGGCAGAACTGCCGGAGCGGGAGCTCTCCCTCTACGGCGTGACAAAGTGGCTTGACAGCTCAGCCCTGCTGCGCTGGGGTGACAGTCTGGCGGAGTTTTCCTGGTCCTTCGGCGGCCCGTTGATTGTGGAGCCGCAGCTTTGGTGCTGGGATGTGGACTCCGACGGGCAGGAGGAGGTCGTTGTCATCAATCATGTGGGCAGCGGCACCGGGACTTCTATTGAGGAGCTTCACGTGGTCAAAAAAGACGGGGACGGCACCCTGACGGACTACTGCTTTCCGGAGTCACTGTGGCAGGAGGACCTCTCCGGCTTGCTGTCGGTGGTGTCGGACGGGGACCGGACCTACACCGTCTTGGGCGCGGATCTGGTGGACCTCACAGACGAGATCCAGACACAGTTTCCGGACCTCAATCCGGCCATGATCGAGGACGCCTCTACCGGAAGATGGGCCAATTTTTCCGTGCAATCCGGTACGGATGGGGACGGCAGCGATCTTTTCTTTACGGGTTCTGCGATGTTGGAGGGGAGGGAAATCCCCCTATGACTGGTATGCGGCGGAGATTACCGCTGCCATCTCCTATGAAAACGGCATCTTCACGCTGTCGGACTTTCATCTGAACAGCTTATCCTGATTACGCAAGGAGCGATATTTATGGAAAAAGGCTTTACCATCACCTATGAGTACGGGGACAACCTGTACGTGAACCCCACCAACCGCTGCAACTTCAACTGCGAGTTCTGCCTGCGCCACAATCAGAGCTCCGGCGGCAGCATCTACACCCATAACCTGTGGCTCAAGCGGGAGCCCACAAAGGAGGAGATCCTCTCCTCCATCGAGAGCCGCGACCTGACCCGATACAAGCAGCTGGTGTTCGTGGGCTTCGGCGAGCCCACCTACCGCTTCGATGACATCTGCTGGGTCATCGACCAGATGAAGGCCCACGGCACCAAGATCTTCACCCGCATGGACACCAACGGCACCGGCTCCCTCATCAACGGCCGGGACATCGCCCCGGAGTTTGAAGGCCGGTTCGACATGGTGTCCGTGTCGCTGAACACCGACACGGCGGAGAAGTACAATCGGCTGTGCCACCCCCAGCAGGAGAACGCCTACCAGGCCATGAAGGACTTCACGAAGGCGGTCCGCAAGTACGTGCCCACCGTCATGATGACCGTGGTGGACACCATTCCCAAAGAGGAGATCGAAGCCTGCCGGAAGATCTGCGAGGAGGAGATCGGCGCCACCTACCGGGTCCGGGAGTACATTGCGGACTGACAAATGCAGATATGAAGAGACGCCCGCAGGGGCGTCTCTTTTTCCTGAGCTTATGTATGGAATACCACGGATGATGCTGACGCCGCCCAGGAGGAAGAGGACGATGGCGGCGCCCTTTTGGAGCTTTTCCTCTTCCAGCCGGGGCCCCAGCCACGCCGCCAGGCCCATGGCCAGCACCGCCGCGGGAACAGACGCCAGGGCGAACAGCAGCACCGGGCCGGTGAACAGGTCGGTGACTAGATAAGTCACTACCCGCACCGCATTCTCCCCAAAGAAGAGAAAGCACATGCTCCCCTTGAACTCGCTGTAATCTCTGGCTGTTCGCTGGAGGTAGGCCACGATGAACATGTTGATGCCGAAGAGGCCCGCGCACACGCCGGAGAACGCGGACACCGCCAGCCGCAGCCAGGGCCGGTCCTTCCGGTCCGGCTTCACCGGCCGCAGGGAGCGGGTGGCCATCTCCAGCCCTAAAAGCACCACGACGACGCCCAGCACGGTTTTGATGACCCAGGGCATGGAAAAGCGCAGCAGCAGCGTGCCGGGGATCACGCCGCAGAAGTTGGCCGCCAGCAACGGCAGGATCTTCCGCCACTGGAAGCTGTGCCGGTTTTTCCAGGTGATCCAGGCGTTCACCGGGCAGTCCAGCAGCAGCGTACCCGGGGTGATGACCACATTGTCCAGGCCCATGGACAAAATCGGCGCGGAGATCAGGGGGTTGCCGAAGCCGATCAGCCCTTTGACCAGATAGGCCAGCAGCTGCGCGGCAAAGATAAACAGTGCGGTTGAAAGCGTCATTGTATGTTCCCTCCCAGATTTTCACCCCTCATTATATACCACATTTTCAGCGGAAAGGAAACGGCATTCTGCCTCCGGCGGAAAAAATGGACTCCCTGTTCTAGGTTTGTGTCGGTAGAGGCATCCCCGGCAAATCGATAAACGATTTGCCGGGGAATTCCAATAAGTGCAGATTTAAATATAAAGATACCATATCGTCATGATTGCAAAATCCGCAAACATATGGATAACCCATGAATGATAGATATTTTCATTTTTGCTATCTACATAGTCAAAAAGCAGCCCGCCAATCGCCAATCCTATTAAAGCCAAAAGCAACATCAACGGCGGAAATGACATTCCAATCATTGCAATATGATAAACTGCAAACATGCCTGAACTGAATATATATGCTATTTTTCGGGCTGTGTATTTGGATAATCTGATAAATGCAACGAAACGAAAGAAAAATTCCTCCAGAAAGGAATTACAAAAGGAAATATAGAGAGCCACCCCAATAAAGCTGCCGCTGTTGACTTTTGATCCGCTGAAAGCGACTGAACCAACGACGCATAGTCGAAGAAGTTTTTTGTCAAAGTATACGCACCCAGAATCACCGCATAGATAAAAGAGCCCAGCACAAATAATTTCATCATGCCCCTCTTGTCGATTTTAAAGAATTCATCCAGTAATTTTGTATGGGTTATTTTTTGCATATACCAATGGCAATAATAAAAAATACCGCGACTTTAAGCGCGGATTTGACAATATATGCCGGTTCAATGATTGTTTCAATGAGTGCCATAAAAACACAACATATTATAACAAGAACAATAATACCCGACGCTTTTTCTTTATTCATAGCCATCAGTATTATCTGCCTCCCAAATATAAATCTGCTGCCTTTATATTGCCTATGTCTCATTTTTTACCATTATAGAATAGAAAAAGTTTTGCGCAAGGCAGCAGGTGAATTTGCCGGGGTTGTCTAGAGCCGGGGCCAAATGTCAATACTAAAACCCGAATTTCTTTGAAAAATTTTTTATAGGCTTTATAGGCTTGCAAGAAACACGTTGAAAAGCTCCGCAGAGGTGTGCCAGTCCAGGATTAACCGTGGGTAATTATTTATCCAGTCCTGGACCCGGCGCACCTCTTTTTGTGTTACCTTGCGGAAGTCCGTGCCCTTGGGGAAAAACCACCGGATAAGCTGGTTCTGCTTCTCGTTGCTGCCGCGCTCTCCGGGGTGACCTGGGGTGGCAGTAGTAGACGTGGGTGCGCTTCTCTCCGGGCAGCAGACAGGAGCGCTCCATGCCCTTGCAATCGGCAAATTCGCTCCCGTTGTCCACGGTGATGCTCTTAAACACCTGGCGGAACATAGCGGTCCCCATGCGCCGCTCCAGCCGGTCCAGAACGCCCACGACGCTGGCGGCGGTGTCGTCGTGCATCTTGCGGATGATCTCGTCCCGCGTCACGCGTCCGGTGAGGACGCACAGGGCGGCCTTGGTGCCCTTCTTGCCCACTACGCTGTCCATCTCCCAGTGGCCCGGCTCCTCCCGGTTGTTGATGTGCTCCGGGCGATGCTCGATGCTGTCCCCTCTGGGGGCTTTCGCTGCTTTCACGCGGTTGTAGGTCCGCTTCTGGTCACTCTTGTAGCGCAGCTCCTTGTTGGTCAGGGGCCACAAGTCCCCGTTCTCGATGTACTTATACACAGTCTGACGGCATAATGTGCAGGAGAAGGTGGTCTCCGGCGTTTTGCCCAGCATGGAGCAGGCAGCAGACGGGGAATACCCCTCGGAGATGGTTTTGACCAGCCACCGGGCCAGCCGGTGGTCTTTGCCTATTTTCAGAGGCTTTTCCATGTTCTTCTTGCGGTCCAGGTGGTAGTCCTTGGCAACATCGGCGGAGTAGGAGATATAGGTGGTCAGGTCGCTGCGTTTCAGCTCCACCGCGCCCCTCCGGCACTCGTCGTAGACCGTGCTGTGATGCACGCCCAGATAGCGGGCGATCTGCGGCTTGCTGTACCCCTCGCGGAGCATTTTTTCAATGGTCAATCTGTCGTTCCAGGTCAAGTGTGCGCCCTTATATCTCGGCATAGGAAAACCTCCATTTGCAATACTTTTGCATAGCATTTGTATATCTTTAGCACACTTTTTTCGGCCATGTCAATAGCCCCGGAAGATGCAAAAATCCCCCTACTATCCGTAGGGGGATTTCAAAATTTTTTATTCTTTCCCGGTCAGCCAGTCCATCGTCACGCCCAGGACCTCGGCAAAGATCATCAGCTCGTAGTCCGTCACGAAGCGGTCCCCGGTCTCTATCTTGCTGATGGCCTCCCGCTCGATGAACACGCCCTTGACCTGCATCCTCGCAGCGAGGTCCGCCTGGGAGATGCGTTTGGTCGCCCGCACCTGGTGGATGCGGTCGCCGGAGATATTCTTTTGTCCCTCAAAATCGTAAATCTTCACACGCAGCCCCTCCTTGGCACCTTGACAGTACCACGGAAAAGGGCTATCTTTGTAATAAAGATTTATAACCTTTATCGTTTTGGTACAAAAAGTGGGAATATCTCACTTCACGTCCGGCAGCTTCTCCAGCATACCGGCGGCCTCCAGCAGATTGTAGATGATCTGGGCCGTGGCCTCGCGGGTGATGGGCTTCTGCCATCCGTAGTTGCCAGCACCGTCTCCGGCGAAGATGCCCTTGCGCTTGCAGTAGTCGGTAGCCTCCTTGGCCCAGGCGGAGGGGTTGTCTCCGGTGTCGGCGCAGCTCGTGAGCTGTTTGGTGTCCATAGTTTCTTCATCCTTTCCGGCCTTTGCGGCCTCCAGTCTTTTGTTGACTTCTGCGGCGATCTGGCCGTGGCGGCTGTAAAGCCAGTCGCCAGGGCAGGCTTTCGCCGCAAACCAGCGGTGGACGGTCATGTTCTGCCGGTCTACCTGACCTACGAGGTTTTTATCTCCCTTCCAAAGCAGCCTGGGGATGCCGTTGCGTTGGCAGATGTCCACCAGCAGGTCAATGAGGGACTTGTAGGCCGCGTCGGAGACCGGCCACGGGTCCTTGGCAACGGTGTTCGCCACCTCAATGGTGACGGCCCGGTTGTCGTTGCTGGCGGAGGAGGTACACCACGAACGGTTGGCCTCGTCCACATACAGACCGATGCGCCCATCGCTGCCGATGCCGTAGTTGCTGCTGGCCTGGCGTTCCTTGGCCCTGTTCTGGAACAGTTCGCCGCAGCGCTCCACGGACAGGTTCCCGGCCATACAGTGGATGGAGATGGTGTCGATGGCGTGCTTGCGCTTGCCGGAATGGTTGGGGGACAGCTTGGTGTAGCTGACCAGCGGGCTGTTACTCATTGCCCGCACCTTCTTTCAGAACGCCGTGGTTGAGTTCGTAGACGGCGGCCTCAATGAGCGCGTCGATGCGTTCCTCGTCCAGGGTGATGCCGTGCTCCGCCAGCCAGTTGAGGACGTAGGCTTTCTTCTCCTCGCCGCGCCCGCTGCCACGGTAGATTTGCTCCGCAGCCGTCACGGCGATTTTCACCCAGGCATTGATCTCCGCCTGCTGCTGGGCCGTGGTCCGGCTCTTGATGTAAGGGATGACCACGGCGGTGATGACGGCAGCCACAAGGGCAGCCGCCGCTTCAATGATGGTCGTAATATCCATGATGTGCTCCTTCCTTTACTCCACGATTTCCCAGTCGTCGGCCAGCATATCCGCCTGGCTTGCAAGCCATCCCATTTGCACGCCGGAAGTGCCGCAGAATGCGATAGCCTTGTTCCCAATGGCCGCGTGCTCGGCATTGACGATTGTGCCAGCCGGGGACGTGTAACTGATGGCAGAGGCCAGCTCAATGTGCTGGTTCTTTCCGTTCCAGCCCGCCCGTCTGCACTTCTTCCCCTTCTTCATGGCCTCGATAGCCAGCCCGAAGTTCATACTGTCGATGGGGCGGTACGCTTCCTCGAACACGGCCTTGGGGCTAAAGCTCTCGTAGCCGTCCGGGTAGCGGACCTTATAGCCCTCCTCATCGGGGGCCATGCCCATGGCGATGGGCTGGTCCTTCTCATAGACTTTGCAGCCCTTGCGAATAGCAGGGACCGCCTCAATGATTTTCGTGCCGATATAGGTTTTCATTTCGATTTCCTCCTTTAGCAATCTCGTTTGATTTTCTTCTCCGGTGCGTTGCTCTTGCCGAACACCACCCCGTCGTTGTGCTCGAAGATGTTCTCCACCACCTTGAGGACGTTCACGCCCAGAATGGTCTCGATGGCCTGCTCGGACAGGTCCACCACCGGGAACACTTGGCCCAGGCGCACCGTGGCGTACAGGGCGATGAGGTAGGACATCGTGACCCACCCCAGCGCGGCGATCTGCGTTGTCACGAACAGCCGCCGCGTGGTCGTCTTAATGTTCTTCATCTCGTACCGCCTCCAGATGGTCAATGCGGTGGTGTGCGGACTTGGCGCTGGCCTCCACGGCAGCCAGACGGCCCTCCACCTCTGTGTTGGTCTTGCGCTGCTCTCGCTGTTCCGTCTTGATCTCGTCCGTGTTGGACTTGATGTACCCCAGCTCTGTCAAAACAGTGCCGAGCTGTTGGCCGTTGCTCCTGTCGTCTTTCCCTTGTTGTGGGAGAAGGTGGCATAACTGATGACAGCACCCAGCACCGTGCATACCAGTCCCACAATGATGTTCCACTCCATTGGTATCACCTGCCTTTCCCATTGAGCATATCAAAGCCCCGCATCCTTTTCGCCCCGAAGCAGATAAAAATTTGAAAGAGAGGGTCCACCTATGAAAGCCTTGGTCTATATCGTGTGCGTCGCCGTAGCAGCGATGGTGCAAACCGCCATAAGCATGAGCGGTGTACAACTCGGCGGTCTCCCTGTGGTCCTGCTGTATGGCACGGCCTTGGCTGTCGCTACCGCCGCTTGCAAGGCCATCCAGCGCAGGAAAACGCGTCCGGCCATACCGAAGGAACGATGGTACACCTGCCCGAGGTGTGGGCAGCTCGTCCCGGAGGGAAAGCCGTGTGACTGCGAAAGCCTTTCTCCCCAGCCGGGGGAGAAGTTGTGCGGCACACCGTTCATCCAGGCAGGCCAGACCCCGCCCGGAGTTGAGACCGAACAGCCGAAGCCGGGAAAGCGGTCTCCGGTGGTCCCGCTTTGCATAGCCTCTGCTTTGCTGGTGGTATGCACCTGCATCCTTGGCTACCGTGTCTCCGTGCTCACGGCAGTGCGGGATGACCTGGCAGCGGAGAATGCGGAATTGCGCTCCAGGGTTTCCGCGCTATCCACTGAAAAGACGCAACTGCAAGAAAAAGTGAACGACCTGGAGGCTCGGAACGAGGATTTGTCCGGCTATCTTCACGACGCCACTTTTCTTTACAACAACATTGGGTTCATCGTCGAAGGGTCAAACCGTTATCACAATTACGATTGCCCTGTGTTCCAGGGTGCTGACGAATACTGGGCGCATAATATAGAATACTGCGAGTATCTGGGGTACTCGAAGTGCGGAAATTGTTGGTGACGACATGAAAAAATGGGAGCAGGGATGACCTGCTCCCATTTCTTTACCATTCACTGGTGTAGACGGTCCCCCAGAGGAAAGCCCGCTGCTCGTCGGTCAGGCCGGAGAAGTCCTCCAGCCATTCCCGCACATGGTCGCTCTTGGCCTCGCCCTTCACGGTCTTACCGTCTGCGTCCTTGGTCCCTTCCATCTCGTTGTAGGCGGTGTGGAACAGGACGTACTCCCAGGGTTCGATGCCCTGGGCCTCTGCGTCGTCAGCCTGGGCCATCCACTTGGTGCTGACCTCGTACTGTCCGTCGGAATGGTCCGCCAGGGCGCTCTTGTCGGCCAGATCATAGGCCGCCTTGAGCACCTTGTCGCGGGTCTCGCCGTCCATTCCCCGGAAGATAGGGCTGCTCGTCAGGTCGTCGGCCATGCTGCGGTAGTCGTTGGCCCGCTGGTCGGAGTATGCCCGGTAGGCGCTGCTCCCCAGGTCGTCCGCGCCAAAGGTCTCCTCCTTCTCCTTGACAGGGACGTATTTGTCCCTGCTGCCGATAAGGTCCCGCGCCCTCTGGGGCAGGGTGTAGTCCGGGTCCTTCTCAACGGCCTTGTTGTAGCGGCTCCGCATGGCGCTGTCGATGCTTGCGCCGTCTACGCCCATGCTGTTCATCAGGTCGTCCCTGATGTGCTGGTAGGTGTCCATGTCGCCCTGCTCCAGCGCCCGGTACAGAATGGCGTAATAGCGGTTCTTGTTGCCGGTGTTGGAGATGTTGTAGATAGCCTTTTCCATCTCATACTGGAGCGGGATGTTGCCGGTCTCCACCGCCGCGCTCCGGGCCAGGCCCCACATATCCCGCGTCAGGTTGGAGGCCGGGATGCCGAACATCTTTGCACAGGCGGCCAGCAGCCCCTTGAGGGCGTAGGCCCTGGTCCGCTTGCCCTGGCCGTCGGCGCTCTGGATGGCCGTCTGTCCGGCCTGGATAAGGTCGGACACGATCTCCATTTCCGTGCGGGACACGTCGTAGCCCTGCATGATGGACAGCGCGTCCTTTACAAAGGGGATTTGCCCCAGGGGGTTCATGTTGCTGCCGACGTTGCCCTCCATGATGGCGTTCCAGGCTTTCTCCCAGGGGGTCTCCTCGTCACCGGAGATGCCGGTGAACGCAGCCCGGAAGCGCTCCCAGTATTTTTTATCTTCGTCATCGTCGCGCATGGCGTCGATAAGGCTCTGGGCCAGAGCGTTGACCACGTTCGTCACCACCAGGGCCGTGGCTGCCCGGCCCATCGTCTTGATGGCCTTGCCGCGCTTCTGGCTGTTCTGTTCGTAGCGCACCTGGTCATAGGCCCGCATCAGCAGGTTGAGGCTCATAATCGGCTCGCCCATGAAACTGGTCGCCTGCTTCACCACCGCGTTGCTGGAGCGCATGATGTTGGACCGCTGGAGCACGCCGTCTACCACCTGGGTCTGGTCGATGACCTCCGCGAACAGCTTTGCCGTCTGCCGGTAGAACGCCTCGCTGCCCTTGGTGAGGCCCTGGTGTTCCCGCGCCGTGGCCCACTCGCAGGCGTTCCACAGCTTACCCCAGGTCACGGCGTCCGCAGCGCCCGCAGGGGCGGAAAGGGCGTCGTTCAGCTTCCGCACGTTCGTCCGGTTGTCGAACAGCGTCTCGGTCATCTTGTAGGGGCTGGAGATGTCGAAGCCGCCCGCATCCTTCCGCATGGCGATGGGGGAGTATTGCAGGGCTTTCTTCCATCCGCTGCCCCGCGTAACGCCTCTTGCAAGGCCCCGCGCCATGTCCTGGGGGTCCAGTACCGCCGCCGCCCGGAAGAACGCCGCGGGCTGCTGGATGACCACGCGGATGTTCGCGCCCACGGCTGCGCCCTTGAAGCCGCCGATGGTCTTTCCGGCGATGTCCCACATGGGGCTGTCGCCGGGGGCGTTGATGCCGTTCTGGATGTCCTCCATCAGGTTGTGCCAGTATTTTTGACTGCCGGGGCCGCCCACGCGGTCCAGCAGGCCCTTGATGGTCTTGCCGGTTGGGTTGCCCTCCTCGTCCCGGAACTGGTAGTTGAACAGGCGGTTGATGTCCTCCATCGTGCAGAGCCAGGAGGCATAGTCCGTCATGTCGGAGGCGTGGTTGGCAAAGGTAGTGAAGATGCCCGCCAGGTCCAGGGCGTTGCTCGCGTGGGGCATCGTGGTCTTTGCCATGCCGATGTTCTTAATGGAGCGGGTGTTGTTTCCGCCCTTTTCGATGTTGCTGTGCAGGCCCTCCTTGGCCGATTTGATGGGCCAGTAGTCGCTCTCGGTGAACTTCTTATAACCGTAGGCTTCCATGCTGGCCTTGTTGCCGTAGTCGGCCAGCACGCCACGGGTCAGTCCTTGCAGGCCGTCCGCGATCTTCACCTGCTCCGGTGTCAGCGTCCCGGTGATGTTCGCCAGGTCGCCCTCCGTCAGGCGGATGCTGTCCGTGCCGCGCCGGATTTGCGAGGTTTTGATCTCTGGCTGCACCAGGCCGCCCTTGAGCAGGTGGTCGTGGGCCTGCTTGCGCTTCACCAGCTCGTACAGCTCCATCACCTGGGCCGTGGAAAGGGTCAGCTTCTCGCCTCGCTCCGTGGTGAAGGTATGCGTGGTCGCCTCCAGCTTCTTCACCGTCTTGGGGTCCACGATCTTGCGGACCTCCTCGGCCACATGGTCCACCATGAGCTGCTGCTGGTCCTGCGCGTCCCGCAGCATCCGGTAGACCGCCTTGCCCGCCTCTCCGTAATGGGAGAAGAAGGTGTACGGGGTCTCCAGGTCAATGAGAGCGTGGTTGCGGGTCAGGCTGTTCTTGGCCCGGCGGCTGCTGGTCCCGATGGAGAGAGCCTGCGCCCAGTCCGCCGTCCTGGCGTACTTGGCCTTGGACAGGACTTTCCCCGCCGTGTTCACGCTGTGCTCCACGGCCTTGACCACCTGCCACACGGTTTGAAGCTGCGCCACGCTCATGTCGGCCAGCTTGGTGTCCTTCATGGCGATGACCGCATCAAAGCCGCCCTTGATGCCGTCGGCGTCGCTGCCCAGCAGGGAGGGGTCAATGACCATATCCCCGCCCTCGGCCACGATTTTGGCGTACTGCTCCTTGAGGGCGCGGAACGCCTCGGTCCGCTTGGTGGGGGTGCCGCCGCCGTCCTTCACCCGCTTGCCGTTCTCGTCGAGGGTGTACTGGCTCTCCTGGTTGATGCTCTCCAGCATAGCGGCCACGCTTCCGCGCATGGCCTCCGGGATGTGGTGCTGGTCGCTGGGGCGGAGGAGCTTCTGGGACAGGGCACTTGCATGGCGGGTGATTTTGGCCCGCAGCTCACGGGCCGCCCGGCGCTCCCGGCCCGCCGCGTCCTTGGCCGCATAGCGGTCTTTCAGGGCGCCCATCTGCCGCTCGCGGGCCTCCCGCTCCTTGGCGATGGCGTTCTGTACCCGCTGCCGGTTCTGCTCCCGCAGTTCCGCCAGGCGGGTGGTGTACTGCTCCCGCACCTTCTGGACCTGCTCCCGGCCCTTGGCCTTGGCGTTCTCCAGCTTCAATGCCTGCCGGTCCGCAAAGGTCTTTCGCGTCTGGGGCAGGTCGAAGAAGGTCTCCATGATCTCGTTCGCCGCGCCGGTCACGGCCTGGTCCATGTAGCGGGAGAAGGGGTTGTACTCGTTGATCTCGCTGATGCCGTCCAGCACTTCCACGATGTGGAGGAGCTGGTCCGTCGGATGGGTCTGCTCCTGCTCGCTGAAAAACTCCGGCCAGCGGGAGGAAAGCTCCTGGTACACCTGGTCGATGTTGGTGTGGCCCTCGCTGCCCAGGTTCAGCCGTCCGAACTGCCGCTTGCGGAAATCGCCGTAGTCTGCGATGTCCCCGTGGTACTCCTTGCCGTAGATGATCTTGGTCGTCCGCAGGTAGTCCCGCAGGTCGCTGTACGCATCGTACATATCGCTGTCCACGGCCACCGCGTTGCTCACCAGGGTTTGCGCGATGTCCTCCGCCCGGCGGCGGGCCTCGGTGTAGGTCAGCTCGTCCTTGCCGTCGTAGCCGCTGGCGATGTAGTCATAGAGGCTCTGGAGGTCTCCCTGGATGTCCTTCACCGCGATGTCGGCCCCGTAGTTCTGGATAAGCTGTTTCGCGGCGGCGGTCACGGCCTTTTTGTCCGTGGTCACGCGCTGGGTTCGCCGGGTCTGGCCCTGCCAGTAGTCCCGGCTCTCCTGGAGCTTCCCGTTTCGGCGCTGGATGGCGATATAGTCCTTCATCTGCTCCCGCAGCAGCCGGTTCTCCTCTTGCAAGGCCGCGTTCTCCTGGAGGATGTCCCGCCCCTTGAGGGACAGCCTGTCTCCGTCGCGGGTCACGATGGCGCTGACAGCGCCGAATTTCCGGGTCGGTTCCACGGTAAAGCCGTCGCCCAGGGCGTCCTTGAGGTAGGAGACCAGCTCCTTGGACGTGAAGCCCTTTTGATAGCTGCCGGTGTTGGAGATGAAATACTCCATCAGATCGTCGTTGATGGCGACCTTGCTCCCGGCGTTCTTCACATCCGTGCCGCGCACGTTGATAAACGCCCGCCCGCCGGGGTTCAGCATTTCACCGATTTTCACCACCATAGCGTCGCGGAGGTCCTGGGGCATGACGTTAAGGACCGCGTTGCTGATGATGACATCGTAGGTCTTGTCCAGGGTGGAGTAATCGGTGTAGTTCGGCTGGTACTTGGCATCCGGGAACGGCTCGATGTCGTCCACGTCAAAGCCGTACTCCTCGCGCCCGGCTCTGGTCCCGTAGCCCAGGCCGGAGCTTGCATCCAGGATGGTCCCGTCGAAGTTCTCCGCCTGGAGGGCGTCGTAAATTTTGCGGTAGCTCTTGACCGTGCCGGAAATCTGCGTCGGGTTGCGGGTGTCCGCCTCGTCGGCGTCCAGGGCAAACAGGGTCGGATGGGCGGATTTAACCTCGTCGAAGGTTGCCCCCGGCCTCCAGTCGTCGCTCGTCGGCTTCACAGGGGGAACGGTCTTGAGGGAGAAGCGCGCACCCTCCACGCTGTTGATCTTGGCAAGGCGGTCCGCGTCGTCTCCGGTCTTGTATTCCAGCATCCGCACACCGGCCTGCTCCAGACCGTCCCGCAGCTTTTTGCTGCTGTCATCGGGGATGACGGCGGCCAGCACTTCGTCGAAGCCGACGGCCCGCTGGGGCTTGGCCTCAAAGTAGCCGGTGGGCATTTCCGCCGCCGCCTGGTAGACGGCCTGGATGTCCTGGGCCGTCTGGCTGCTGATTTTGTACCCCTCCTTGGAGAAGGCCCGCATGATAGCGTCCACCGTCCTCTTGCCCTTGGACGTTTCCATCAGGATGCTGCCGATGATGTCGCTCTCGACGAAGGAATTGTCGGAATGAGCCTTGTTTCCCTGCTTGATCTTCGTGATGATGCTGCCGATCTGGTCATCAATGGCCTGGAGCTTTGCTTCATACTCGGCCCCCTCGTCCATGCCCAGCCGCCCGCTGTCCGCCTTGATCTCCTGGATGCTGCGGTATTCCGGCGTCGCCACGGATTGCAGGGTCTTGGCGCTTGCGCCCCAGGTGTTGCCGCCGCGCTCCTCCTGGCCCTCCTTCATCGCCTTGACGATGTTCTCCAGGGTGTAGGCATAGTGGAGCTGTGAGAAGCTGCGGAGATTGCCGGAGGGGGTGTAGGGGTCCTTGCCATTGTAGATGCCTGCCTCGCCCAGCAGGCCGTCCAGCTTCCCGGCAATCCACTCCTCAACGGCGTGGTCATCCACGGCGCTGCGCAGCGCGTCAGAGGTAGCCATCCGGTCAATTTCGCCCTTGGTCGCGCCGCCGTCCTGGTACATATCCCATGCGTGGTGAACGATGTCCTCCAGGGTGAAGATGGAAACGCCGTCCATGGAATTGTCGATGCGGGTCTGCCGTCTTTCGTTGATCTCCGCGTCGGTCCAATGCCTCTTGACGGCCATTCTGCGGAGCATGGGTTCGCCCTGTTCCCGGTAGTAGTCCCGGAGAATGTCGCGGATGACCTCGGCATTCTCGCCCAGGGCGTCCTTCACGCTCTCGCCGGTCTCCAGGTTGGCCTCGATTTCAGCCAGCGTGTTCACGCCCAGGCGGTCAACCACCTTTTGCAGGGTGTCGTTACCGAACTTGTCCCACACCTTGTCCATCTTCACCGGCTCCAGGCTCTTGCCCTGGTCTGCCAGATAGGCCGCCCGCACCGTGTCCGTGGAGGCCAGCTTCTCCGCCAGCTCTGCCGTGCCCCTGGTGCTGGTGTCGTCGATGCCCATAGAGCGCAGGGCGGCGCTGTTCCCGAAGATGCCCCGCCACGGAGACATCCCCGGCCAGCCGGTGCAGCTCGTGCTCCACCTGGGATGCCTTTTTGCTGTTCACGGGGTAATCTACTCGCGGAGCTGTCGGCGTCCAGGCATCGCCACCGTACACCTTGTTGGCGCGGAATAGCTGCGGGTCGATGGTGTCCTTGCTGAACACAAGGGAGATGGGGCCGTACTTGGTGTGCCCGTCCCTGGCTTTTACAATGGCGATGGAGGGCATGGGCAGGCCGCCCAGCTTGATGGCAGCCAGGATGCTGTTCTCGTCCTTGTTGTGCAGGGCCAGCAGCTTGTCCGTCTCCTCCACCGGGGTCTTGAGAGAAAATTTGCTCTTGACTTCCGCCCCGTTCTGGGTTACACTCTCACCCGTAGAGCGAATGCCATCTCCCACCGAGGCCATGTAGCCGTAGGTCTGGAGAAACGCATTTGCTCTTTTTTCATCGTACAGGACAAACTCGTTCCCGCTGTCGATCTGGTTCTTAATCCATTCCGCCGGGTGCTCCAGGCCGTACAGGCTGTTGATGACATTGACAGGCTTGCGGTCCATATCGGTCCCGCGCTCCAGCGCTGCCAGCAGCGTGTAGCCGTCGCCGTCGATGTCGTTCAGAACGATACCGGCCCGGTCTCCGCTCCCAAAGGAGAACAGAGGGGAAGCCAGGTTGCCCATAAGGTTTTTCAGAACGCGGCGGGGGATGTTGTGCTTCTTCTGGGTGGATTTGCGGAAGTCTCCGATGGTCATAGCCAGGGGCAGCGCATCAAAGCCGGACTTCTCCAGCACCGCAGGGGTCACTCCGAAGTAGAACGCATCGCTGGAGGCCATCTTCCCGTCGTAAAACATCTTGAGCTGCTGGGCCAGCGTCATTTGAGAGGTCCGTTTGATAGAGAATTTTGTGCCGCCGTCCGTCTGGGCGGCGTTTTTGTTTGCCGTCTGCTCGCTGGTCGCTTTCAGTGCCTCCTCCCAGAGGCGGGCCGCTTCCTCCAGGGTGTCGATGCTCACGCCGTAGGCGTTGGCGGCAGCCTGGTTCTGCGCGGTCTTGTTGCCCTTGAACAGAGACTTGACCTTGCGGATGAAGTCCCGCACGGCGTCCAGTAGCTTCCGGGCTACGCTGCGGTTTTCCTTTGCCAGGGTCTCAAACCTGGCCGGGTCAACCGTCAGCGCCTCGGTGAAGTCGGCGGCGATCTCGTCCATGGCCTGCTCCGTGGAGAGGTTCTCGCCTGCCTCGGCGTAGCGGCTCTTGTACTGCTCCACGATGGAGGCGGTAGAGCCGTCCCACTCGGTCAGCGCGGACATGGCATAGTCGCGGTACTTCCGGTATGCCTCCGGGGCCATCTCCTGCATCCGGTGGGTGATCTCGTGCTTTGCCACCACCGTGCCGGGGTTCTCTGCGTCGTTGGCAATGTGGATGATGCCGTTGCTGTACCATCCGTTTGCGCCGCCCTTGCCGGTGGCCTCTGCCATCTGGATTTTCACCCCGGCGGCACGGGCCAGGCTGTCGTAGAAGCGCACGGTCCCCTTGGGCAGGCTGGCGGAATGTTCGGACTGCACGAAGCCCGCCTCGTCGCCGTACACCGTGGCGCTCTTGACGCCCTCACGCTCCAGGGCCAGGGAGGCCGCCGCGTCGTTCTGACCAGCGGAGTAGGCCGCGAAGCGCTGCGCCTGGTTGAGCTGCGCGGCATAGCGGCTCTGCACCTTGTCCATGTCGATGCCGGAGATGCCCGCCTCATAGTAGGAGGCGAAGCCTGCGTAGTAGTCGTCGGCCCGCACGTTGCCGTCGTAGCTGGCAGAGAGGGCCTTGGCCCCGTTCTCGCCCAGGCTGGCCGCAGCGTCCCGCACGCGGCGGATGTCATACGCCTGCTGCGCCGCAGGGCGCTGCTGCTCCACCTGCATGGCGGGGCGCACGGTCTCCTGCGTGGCCGTCTGCCGGGGTTCCGTTGCGGCGGGGGCAGTTTCCCTCGCGTTCGTAGAAACGTCGCTCTGCGTCCTTGCAAGGGTCGCCACGGCGTTCTTGACGGCCTTGCGCTGCTGGGACTTGCTCATGTCCTCGCTGATGTTCAGCCCCGCCTCCTGCGTCAGCGTGTTGATGGCGGTGGGGTTGCTCAAAATGTCGATGGCGGTGTTGTTGGTCACGCGGCCCTTCTGGGTCACTTCCTCGGCGGCCCGCAGCAGCAGGTCGTCGCTACTCTCCTCTGCGTCGATGGCCTGCACGTTGGCCTGGTACAGACGCCCCAGCTCCGCGTTGGTGATGGTTTCTCCGGCGTCGAGCTTCTGCTGGAGCTGCACGGCCAGCTTGTAGCTCTGGGTGCTGGGGTCGCTTGCAAGCCCTTCCTGGATGGTGGCCTGCACCACGTCGTCGCCCATCGCCTGGAACTCCGCGCCGGTGCGCCGTGCGCCGTATTCATTCAGCCCTGAGTTGATGGCGATGCCCGCGCCGGACATCACGCCGCCGGAGACAGCGCCGCCCAGGAAGTCCAGGCCCATGTTCTCCGCCTGGTCCCGGACGGCCCGCCAGAACGCCTCCTTCTCGGTCATGCCCTCGGCCTCGTAGGCATCGATGGAGGTCTGCCACTCGCTCTTGTCCTTGGAAATGAGCACATCGGCCACCAGGTTGATGATGTCGCTGCCCACTTCCTCGCTGCCCTCGGCCAGGGTGTTTTTGAGGAAGTAGCCCATGGCGCTCTTGGTGAGCGCGGTTTTGTCCAGCAGGGCATCCAGGCTGACCTTCTCGGTGACGATCTCCGCCGCGCCTGCGATGGTGCCCAGGGCGAACGCCTGGTTATCGGACAGGCCCCGGTCCTTTGCGGAGATGGTGGCATCCGCCGCCGCGCCGGTGCCCATGATGGCAAGGGAGAGCGCCTGGTTGCCGCCGGTGATGGCGGTATTCAGCAGGAAGTCGCCCATGCTCATGCCGGTCTGGTAGGCGAAGCTGCCCACACCGCCCCAGTTGTCCTCCACGATGGTGTTCACCTCGTCGCGGATGGCGCTGTTGATGTAGCTGAACTTGTTGTAGCCTGCGTTCTGGTCGATTTCCCCGTCGGAGAGGTAATCCGCCGCCTGGCCCAGGTAGGAAAGGCCCTTGAGAGGGCTTTCCAGCACGCTGAACGCAGAGGACCCCACCGGGTGTTCCTTGGCGTAGGCGGCCCATTCCTCCTCTGCCTTGGCCCGCTGGCGGTAGTTGAGGTCGCTGGTCAGGTAGTCGATGTAGGCGTAGGCGTTCTTGTGCTCCGCGTCGCCGTTGGCGGTGTCCTGGGCGTACAGGTAGTTGAAGGTGGCGATCTCGTCATCCGTCATCTCCCGCCGCTCGCTGTTGTCCAGGCCCAGCAGGGACGCGTTGCTCTGGATGTCGGAGAGCATCTGGCGGCTGCGGGCCTCCTCGTTGCGGTTGATGTAGTCGTAGGCGATGTCGTCAAAGCCGCTGTTGGAGTAGGTCCCGCTCCATGCGTTGAATTTCTCCTGGCCGTTGGCCGTGCTCTTGTACTGGCTTTTCTCTGCAAAATCGGGTTTCTCCGCCAGCGCGGCATATTCCTTGCCCCGCTGGTAGGTGTTGTAGTCGTTCTCGTCCTTGAACTGGGACCAGAAGTCATACTCGCTGTTCAGCCCGCCCCGCAGCTCCTCCAGGTACTTGCTGCCCTGGTCCAGGGTGGAGAGGACGCCGTTCACGGCATCCTCTCCGTATATCTCCCGGTTGTCCTGGAAGTAGGTGCGGTAGGCGTTGGCCCTGTTCTGCATCACGCTGATGCGGGCGTCGTTGTCATCCCGGTACTTCCCAAAGTCTGCGGCACTCTGGAATTTGCCGTCCCGGCTCTGGTAGTCGCTGCCCAACTGGCTGGAGAGGCCGTTCACGCTCTCCAGCCAGGAATTGAAGCCCTGGGCCTTGTCCGCCTCGTATCTGCCGCTGCCGCCGTAGGCATCCTTGCCGTACTGCTGGTCGATGACGGCCCGGCGTTCTGCGGCTTTGTTCCGCAGAAAGTTGCTCGCCCGCGTTACGGTGCCGTCGTCATTCTTGCCCAGAGGGGTCTTATCGCTGCTCTGGATGCTCTCGGCCTGCTGCCGCGCCGCCGTCCGCTTCTTCAAAAAATCGCTTGCGCTTGCCATAGGGCCGCCTCCTTACTTCTTATTGCCGTTCCACTTGTAGGTGTAGGTGTTGGTCGCGCTGTCGTAGGTCTCGATGACCTTTCCGCTGTTGACGTAGTTCTCCACCTCGTCGTAGGTGAAGCGGCCATGGCCGGGAATATAAATCCAGCTATCCCCGTGCCGGTTGCCGATCTGGGCGTCGCTGCCGTTGTCTCCGGTGCCGCCCTGGTTTTTCATCCAGTCGGCGTAATACCCGGCCAGCTTTCCGGCCTGGGTGGTGTTGTACCCGGTGGACAGCAGCCAGGCGTATGCGTCGCCCTCGCTGCGGATGCCCGCCTTGTACATTCCTGCGTACACGTCCTCGCTGGCGCTTGAGCCGCCGCTCTTGCTTCCGCCGGAGCGAGCGGATGCCTGTGCCTTGTTGTATGCGCTCTTGAGGCCCGCGATCTCCTGGTCCGTGTACCCCAGGGCCTTGTAGCCGGAGAAGTCGCCGCCCGCCGCGAGGGTCTGGGCCTTTGCCAGCGCCCGGTTGTACTCCGTCTCGTCCTTGTAGGTCTCCCGGTTGTAGGCGGTCTCGTCCTCGTAGCGCTTGTCCGCGATCTGGTCCCGGCCCACGGAATAGTTCCACTCGTTGTTGTAGCGCTCGTCGCTGATATTGTCCCGATGCACGCCGTAGTCGAAACTGCGGTCCGTGTTCCACTGGCCCAGCAGGTCCGTGTACTTGGCGTAGTCGCCCTGCTCCAGCGCCATGAGCATTTCCAGGTTTGCCCTCTGGGTGTTGCCCTCGTCCTGGTACATGGAGTAGGCAAGCTGTTTCAGCTCCGGGATTTTATCGGCCAGCGCCCCCATGTAGTTGTCATAGGTCTGCTGCGCTGCGCTGCCCGCATAGCTGCTTGCAAGGCCGCCTGTGCGGGCGCTGACCTGCCCCAGGGTGTCCTGCATCGCCCGCTCGCCGCTGCGCGTGTAGCTATCCTTATACTGCTGATAGGTGGGGTCCTTCTCCGGGTCGTAGCTGAACGCCTCCCGGTTAAGGATTTGGCGGGTCAGGTCGTCGATCTGGCTCTGGTAGCGGCTGGTGTAGGTGGGGGCCGCCTCGTAGGAGAAGCCGCCGCCTCCGTTTCCTCGTCCGCCGCCGCCCATCTCCAGGGGGATGTAGCGGCTGCCGTCGCTGTCGCCGGAATAGCCGTAGTTGCTGCGGATGCGCTCCACATAGTCGTGGGCGTCTGCCCAGGTCGTTTTGCCTGCCGCCGCTGCCGCCCGGACCTCCGCCGCGCTCCGCAGCTCGTCATTGGAAAAATGCTCCTGGTCATATACGCTGCCGCCGTAGCTGCCCCGGTCGCTGCCGCCGCCGCTCACCGTGTCGGCGCTGGGCGCGGCGGCCTTGCCGGTCTTGCTCCCGGTCTTGATGGCGCTGGTGGCATAGCCGTTCTCGTTATAGCTGATGTTGTAGCCGCCCTTGGAGACGGTCTTGCCCGCCAGGTCTTTGTTCCTGGACATATCGGGTTTTGCCATGTCGGATTACCTCCTCTTTCAGTTGGTTTTCTGCTCCAGCGCCGTCACGCGGGCTGCCAGCTTGTTGTACTCGCTGCCCAGTGTGCTCACGCTCTGCTGCACCCCGGAGAGGGTGGTTTGCAGGCTGGAGACCTTGCTGTTCAGCCCCTCCACACTGGTCTGTATGGCGGTCATGCTCTTTTGAAGCTGCCCCAGCATGAAGTCCAGATTTTCTTGCAGGTTTCTGGTGTAGTTGCACAGAGATTTTACGGTCCCGTTCACGTCGTTGCGGTCAAACGAAGGAGGGGAGCCGGGGAGGGTGGTTGCCATGCCCTGTCACCCCCTTAATATTCGCTGCCCAGGGCGAACTCTCGGATGATGCTCTTGACCAGGCATCCGCCCTTGCCGGACAGCCGGATGCGGAAGTTGTCGCACCGCACCGGCAGGATGGGGACTTGCAGGGTCTTGGCCCGCTCGTTGTGGGTGGAGAACACCTGTCGGAAGGGCTTGCCGTCTGTGCTGATCTCCACCTTGAGCCAGGCCCCGGCATCCAGGTCCGCCCGCAGGTACAGCTTGGAATAGCACTTGCGCCCGTGGCTCGTCTCGTCCATCTGGCACAGCGTTGCGCTCCAGTTCACCAGGCCCTCCTCGGAGTAGTCCTGCCCGGTGGTCATCAGCTTGCCCGTGGCCCCGTCCAGGAAGTAGAGCGTCCCGTCCAGATAGGCCCAGTCCAGCGCGTGGGTCGCGTCCTCCCGCAGCCAGATGGCCCGCAGCGTATCAAAGACGTACAGCTCCCAGTCGCCCTTCTCCGTCCGCATGGAGATGTAGTAGCGCTCGCCGTCCGTGCCGCCCACCGCGTCGAAGAAGCGCCGGGTCCCGAAGTTCTCCGTCAGCAGCTCCGGGGTCCCGCCGGAGTAGGCGTACACGCCGTTGCGGCCCTTGTAGAACAGCGTCTCATTGATGACGGCCAGGGACTTCTCGCTGCCCTTCTGGATGCCGGGCACCGTGTAGGTGTAGATTTCATACTGCGCCGGATAGCTGCCCAGGACCTTGTGCAGGCAATTCTCTTTCCAGAACAGCACCGTGCTGGAGTAAGCGATGCACCCGGTGAACTCGCCCTCCGTGCCCACGGCCACGGCGTAGCTGTCCGTGGACACCCCGTCGTAGACGTAGAAGTTGGTCGGGTCGCCCAGGGCGCTGGCGTAGATGGTCTTGCCCTCCGCGCCCCAGATGCGGTTATCGCACTCACAGATGCACGTAAGGTCCGGCACCTTCCGCTCCAGCATCACCGTCCCGGCCTCCACGCCGGTCTTGGTGAAGATGTCCTTGGTGAAGGTCAGCTTCCGCGCCTCCAGGGAGCGGATGATGTGGCTGCCGTTGTTCGCGGCGCAGGTCGTACAGCCGGAGATTTCGATTGCGTCTCCGGCCTTGAAAAGCTCGTCGAAGCCTGGGTATTTGTGCAGCGCCGCCGTGTGCAGCAGATAGGTGATCTGGTAGGTCCCGTCGCTCTGCTTGGCGCTGCTCTGGACCACCATGTACTCCTTGGAGCTGTCGCAGTCGTATTGAATGTAATCGCCCGCCTTGAGCTTGTCCGGGGTCCCTGCGGTCCCGCCGCTCATAGTCAGTGCTCCCGTGGTCTTGTTCACGCTGGCCCCGGTGTAGGCGGTGATGGATGTGTCGGCGGCCACGCTGCCCTTGGTCTCTGCGTTTTCCGCCGCCTGGTCGATGTAGCTCTGCTCCGGCACGGTCAGGGTGTTGGCCGTGAAGGTCACGTCGCCGGGGAAGCCGGGGTATTCCGCCGCCAGCATCCCAAACTTCTCTGCCTCCGTGTCGTAGTAGACCTTATCGGGGAAAATGACGATTTTGGTGTTGATGGTGGCAAACTGCTTTTCGCCCGCAGTCACATGGCCCACCACCTTGCCGTCATAGAGAAAGTCGGTCCCGTCCACCACGCACAGCTTCCCCCGTGCGTACAGCCCCGTGGGGCTGGTGTAGGTCCCGGCGGTCTTGCGCCCGTCCCGCTGACTGAGGCACGGGAAGCGGGCGGAGGAGAGGCCCCAGCTCTCTGCCAGCTCGCCGTCCCCGGCCCCCTGGCCGTAGTTCAGCCCGGCAAAGGCGATGATCTGCTTGCGGTTCTTGCCGGTCGCCGCCGTCATGTATGGCAGGTTCATCTCGCCCCTCCTCCTAAAATAGACCCGTCAGACCCCCGCCGCCGATGGGCAGGTGCCTGCGGTGATACTGTTTCCGCCATTCGTCCAGCGCTGCGTTGTACGCCAGGGCGGAGTTGTTGTAGTTGTCGGCCTCCCGGTTGTAGAAGTCCACCTTGCTCATAAGGTACAGGTCGTACAGCCCGTCGTAGGGGGCCTCCACCAGCAGGGGCTTGTCCCCGTCCTCCGGGAACGCCTTGGGAAAGTCCGGCAGGTCGGTCCAGCCGCACGCCGGACACAGGTTGCTGTCCATCACCCGGTCATAGGTGATCTCCGTCCCGCCGCAGGTGGGACAGACGGCGACGGGTCCCTTGGCCCCGCGCCCGCTCGTGAGCTGGTGCCGCAGGATGGTCTCCCGGTAGAGCTGTCCGTCCAGCTCCAGCAGCCACGCCGCCTTGGTCTCGTCGTCGATGGCGTCCGGCCTCGCCCGGTTCACCCGTTCGATAACTTCATTGATGCTCGGCATACCGCCGCCTCCTCTCATAGAATTTGCCGGGCAGCGGCACGCCGCCGCCCGGCTTTCTGGGTGCTTCTCTTACACCGCGCGGACCCACAGGCCGTTGTTCTTCACATACAGCCCGCCGTCGTTGCCCGGCACGCTCTCAACCGTGTAGCATCCATCGCTGTCTTTGCTGTCAGATACAACGATAGAAGATTTAAGATTAAAAGCGGGACGCGGCGCGAAGAAGGCGCCGCACACGTTGTAGCCGCCCACGGCGCCGACGGCGCTGACGCGTACGCGCTGTTGCCATTCGAGTACGGGGAGCGCAGGCCCCAGTAGACGGCGGTCGCCGTCTCGTCCAGATAGGCGATGCGCTTTGCATCGTCGGAGAAATAGCTGAACGCCTTGCCCTCCGTCTGCCAGCCGCTCACGCCCGCCTCCGTGCAGGAGAGGGCAAAGCCCTTGCGGTAGATCGTGTGCAGCGTCGCCACCTGGTTGCCCTCCGCCACCACAATGGGGACGGGGACCAGGCACTCCCGGATTTTCTCGTCCAGCTTCAGCGGCCAGATGCCGTCACAGAAGTTGTCCAGGGCGCAGCCGAAGTAACGGTTTTTGTAGTAGTTGCTGTCGGAGGCGTTCCATGCGATCTCACTGAAAGCATCCTTGCGGATAAGGGTCACGCCCGTGCCGGTGCCGTAGTGGTCATTGTCCAGCTTGATGAACTTGGTGGGCTTGCTGTTTTCCGCCAGCTTCACCAGGCTGCCATTTGCCAGATTGGAAAGTAACTGTCCCATATCGTTTTGTTCTCCTTTCGTCAGGTCCGGGCCGGGCAGCGGGGATGCCCGCCGCCCGCCTGGCCTCGTCTGCGCGGTCCAGAGCCATCAACAACCTGGACCGCATTTCTCTGCGGAGCTGCTTTGTGTCGCCGTGCTTGGCGTGTGCCTCCCAGGCGGTAAAGCTCTCCATGATTTTCTCCCGCGACACCTCGCCCGCCGCGTACTGCTTCTCCCACAGCCGGATGCGTCGTTTCATCCGCTTGATGGAGGAGTAGCGCAGCTTGCTGACCACCTGGCCCGTCCGGGTCAGATAGGTGTGGAAGCCGCAGAAGTCGATGCCGTTTTGCAAGGGGAAGATGTTGGTCTTGTCGTTCAGCTCCAGGCCCAGCTTGGCAAATTCAAGCCTTGCAAGGCGCAGAGCCTCAACCGCTGTCGCCTTATCCGGGCAGATCACATACCAGTCGTCCATATACATCCCTGCCAGCGGCAGGTGCAGCTTCTCACCCACATAGTGCATGAAGGAGCTGACGTAGAACACCGCGTAGATGTGGCTCGTCTGGTGTCCCAGGGCCAGGCCCTCGTCCACGGCGTCGATGTATCGCCACATCAGCGCCCGGATGTCCGGGTCGGGAAACCGGGGTTCCAGCGCGGCCTTGAGCCGCCGGTGGTCGATGCTCTGGAAGAAGTGGCGGATGTCGCCCTTGATGACCCAGCCCTCGGCGTAGTCCCATTCCTCCATGGGCCGGTGGGGCAGACCGGCGGCCTTGCGTGCCGCCTCGTCCGCGCCCTTCCGCCGCAGGAAATAGGTCCTCATGTGCCGTTTCAGCATCTCCAGCCCGTAACGGGTCCCCTTGCCGTACTGGGCCGCGTAGGTGTTCAGCGTGAAGCTCCGGGCCAGCTCGTCGTAGACGATGTAATCCGTGAGCGCGTGCTGCACCACCTTGTCCCGGAACGTCGGGGCCTGGATAAGCCGCTTCTTGGGTTCGTAGATATAGAACGCGTCCAGCGGGTCCGGCTGGTGCGTCCCTTGCAAAAGCGATTTTGAGAGTATCAGCAGCTCCTCGATTGCGCTGTACTCAAAGGGTGCCGTACTCTTTTTGCCCCTCTTGCACCGTCTGGCCCGGTGGTAGGCCGTCCATAGGGTGTCAAAGGAGCATAGTTCCTGATAGGTCATATCACACATCCTTGCTTGGTTTTCGGATGGTGGAGCGCAGGTCCGGCATCGCTGATAGCGGCCAGTATCTCCCTCCGCCGGAGGTGTCCGGGGCTTTCCCCGGTAGCGAGCCTGGCAGCGTCGGTGCCATGTGTTTATCCCCCGTGTTCATGTCCACGGACGAAAGGATATGGCCTCCTTTGATGATGGTCCTCTGCTTTCGCCGCAAGGGCTACTTGTACACGGTAATTCCATCAGAGCGGGACGCGGCGCGAAGTTGGCGTTGTACACGTTGTTGTTGTTCACGGTGCCGTCGGCGTTGATGTTGTACGCGTTGTTGTCATTCGAGTTCGGGGAGCGCAGGCCCCAGTTGACGGCGCGAACAGGCTATACCCCAATGAAAGGCAGCTATCGCCGCCGAACATCCTCTCTCGCCTGGGCAGCGCGGCTCCGGTCCTTCTCGTACCAGGCGGCGCACATATAGCGCACCGTCATCACCGCCTTGCTCCAGGTCGCGGCCTTTTGGCCGCTCACGCCGGGGTATTGCTTGCTTTCTGCCATCCGCAGTATCTTCCGCTCCAGCTTCTTGCACGCGCAAAGGGCCTCACGCTGCATCGCCAGCCGCTCCGCCGGTCTCTCCCGCAGGTCAATGAGGTTTGCGCCCTCAATGCACGAGCAGATGGCCTCTGCACCGTTCATCAGGGCCGTTCCGGTGGTGTAGCGGTATTTCTTGGGGATGACCTTCTCATTGGCGCAGGCATCTGCCGTGTAAAGCCACATATCAGCCGCCTTGTTGCCCAGCTTGAAGTCATCGGTCTGTCTGTCAGCCATCGGGGCACCCTCGCTTTCGTGCTGCATCCAGCAGCTCGTCGCAGCCCTCTGCCTCCAGCACCAGGTCCGGTCCCAGCCGGATGGTCACGGTCTCGCCGGTGGGGGAGCGCCCGGTCAGCACCAGGCTGTCCTCCCGGCATATCCGGCAGGGCTGCTCCAGCTCCGCCAGGAGGTTGGAGATCAGACAGGAAGCCTCCGCCCAGTCCTTACACGCTGCCCGCCGCATCCATGGCCTCCACGGGAACTTTGTCAACCACGGCCTTGTCCGCGCTGGGAGCTTCGTCAACTACGGCCTTGTCCGCGCTGTTGGCCTCCAGGGTCATCTTGAGGGTGGTAAGCTGTTCGTTGAGGCGTGCAAGGGCGCTCTGGGCGCTTTCCTTCTCGCTCTTCTCGTGGGACAGCTTGGCTTCCAGCTCCGCCACCTGGGCCGTCAGGGCGGCCACGTCGCTGTCCTCGCTGGTGCGGGTCAGTTTCAGCCCGTGGGAGACCACGCGGAAGGGGCCGGTGTAGGTCGCCGCGGTGCTGCCGTCCTCGGCCAGCACCTCAATGGGACCGGCACAGAACGCGGCCAGGGCCTCGTCGCTGATGCCGCCGGGCAGCTCTGCCACCACGGCCTGGCGGGGGACCCCGCCGATGTTCTCCGTCACCACCGTGAAGCCCTTGTCGCTGACGGTGTGATTGCCTGCTTTAATCATGTTCGTGTCCTCCTCTTATCCGATGTTGATATAGATGTCGCCGTTGGCCCCCAGGCCGGATGCCGGAGCGCCGCCGCCGAAGTAGATATTGCGGAAGCCCTTGGCGCTTCCGCTGGTGGGGGACACGCCGGACACGCCGCCGGTGAACGCGCCGCCCGTCTTGGGCATTTTCTGGTCTGCATAGGCGAAAATGTCCTGGGCTTTGCCCTTGGGGTCATAGACCGCCTTGGTCATGTCGCCGGGGTTTACAGCGTCCGCGCCCTTGGGGATGCCGAAGTCGAAGATGGGGGCAGCGTCCGGGCTTCCGGCCCGCCGCTTCACCGTGGCCGCACTTCCGGCGGCCAGCGTGGTGGTCGTCCCCACCTGGATGTTAGGGGTAGAGCCGTCGGCACCGGCGGGTCCCTGTGCGCCGGTCGCGCCGGTCGCGCCCTTGGCCCCGGTCTCACCCTGGGGTCCCTGGATGCCCTGCTCTCCCTTCGGGCCTTGAGCGCCGGTCGCGCCCTGCGGGCCTCTTGCGCCCTGCACGCCCTGGGGTCCCTGCGGACCCACAACCTTGCCCAGATCAATGGTAGGCATAGATAGTTCCTCCTTCCGTCAGATGTTTAGGCATAGATGCCCTGCATCGTTGATGTAATAGTCCGGGGCCTCGTTGCCGGTGTAGGTACACAGCAGATGCCCCTCGTCGGTCACGCTGAAATTGACCATGCCAGCCGTCTGCACGGCCACGCCGTCGATGCCGCGCGGTCCTTGCGGCCCCTGCACGCCCTGGGGTCCTTCCGGTCCCGTGGGTCCAACCGGGCCAGCAGCGCCTTGAACGCCCTGGGGTCCCTGGATGCCTTGGATGCCCTGGACGCCGCGCTCGCCCTGGACGCCGCGCTCGCCCTGGATGCCCTGCTTGCCGGTCTTGCCCTGGGGTCCCTCTGCGCCCTGTTCTCCCTGGTCGCCCTTGGAGGCGATAAGCAGCCAGTGGGCACCCTCCACGCCTCCGGCCACGTCCAGCTCCGGGGCCACGCCCTTGCACGCTGCCTTGCAGATGTAGGAGCTGCCCAGCCTGCTCACCTTCTGGAGGGGCAGATAGGTCTTTGCGCTGTCATAGGCTTCCCACACCTTCACGGCCTCCTCGGCCTGCTCCAGCGCCTCGATGGCGTTTCCCACCAGGGTGCTCACCTGGGGTACAATGCCGTTGATCTGGGTCTGGAGCTGCTGCGCCTGGGTAGGTGTCGGCTCTTTCGGCGTGGTGTAGGCGTCGTTCGGCTTCACCAGCAGATGGTCCGTCACCGTGATGGCAACGGCGGTGGGGTTGCTCTCCCGGAAGCCCTCAATGGTAAAGCTGCACCAGCCCTCCAGGGCCAGCGGCTCCGCCGGAATGGCCGTGTCGAAGGTCAGCGGGTCCTTCTTTGCCACCAGGTCCTCCACGCTGTTGTACAGCAGCACCGCCACGGGGCTTTCGCCCAGGGCGTTGCGCCAGATGATGCGCTTGGAGAACGCCTCCCAGTCATCGCTCATAACGATGTGCAGGCCGGTCACATTGGCCTCGCCCTGCACGCCCGCGTTCTTGCTGTCCTTGCGGACAAATTCGCCGGTCACGGTCACATTGATGGTCCTGTCCATAGGGGGTCTACCTCCTTTCTGTATGATAAAAGGCGCGGCGGGGCGGAAGGGTCGGTCCCTCCATACCTCGCCGCGCCGTGTCGCAGCCGCTTTTAGGGTCTCGCGGTGTGCCTGTTCAGTTAGATGTTGCGGGCCTTGGCCTCGGCAGCGTAGGCGCTGCTCTCGCGCTCAATGAGGTTTGCGGTGGCGTTGTCCTGGGCCATGCTCTGCTCCAGGACCTCCGCCACATAGGCGGGCACCTGCACGGTCTCACCGCGCTTGATCTGGAAGCTGCGGCCATTGACGGCCACAAAAACGTCATCCTTGTACTTGTCGTTGTCCTTGAACAGACGGATGGGCACAAGGTCGTTCGGCTTGGGCGCGGCGGGGGCGGTCTCTTTTGCCGCCTCCAGGGTCTCCTTGGCTTTGGCCTGGGCCTCTGCCACAATGGCAGCAGCTTCCGCCTTGGCCTTGGCGATGATGTCCTCCGCCTCGGCGGCGGGGGTAGCCTGCGTGGTGGCCTGCTGCTCATTGGCAGCAGCTTCTTTCTTGGCAGCCATAGTGTAAATACCTCCTGTTGGTCATAATGTGGGGCCGCCCGCCGTAAAGCAGGCGGCCCCGGTGATTAGCTGTTGAAGGTGGAGCAGGTCTCGATGCGGACCATGTACGCCTCCACCAGGCGCTCGGCCACCTTGGTGGCTTTCCAGCCTGCGGTAGCGCGCTGGTCCAGGGGGTCGGCAGTACCGGCAGAGCCGAGCTGCTTCACGATGTGCTGGAGACCGCCGCCGGTGATCTCGGTCACGCCGTAGGCGTCCGCACCCAGAATGAGGGTGGAGTACACGTCACGGGCGGATGCCTTGGGGGTGACGGTGCCGCTGGCGGTGGTGCCGGTCTCGTAGTCCTTGCCCGCGTGGGTAAAGACCTTGGCCTCGCTGGTCTCCACGAAGCGGACGCCCTCGATGCGTCCGATCTCGCCCTCGTAGATGCCGTCGGGGTCGGAGTAGGTCTTGACGTTCACCCACTTGGGGTCACTCATAAGGTCGTAGGAGCAATCCGGGTGGATGATGCCCGCGTAGTAGCCGTTGATCTTGGGCGCGTTCATCACCTTGAGGAAGCGCACGGCCCGGCGCACGGCGTCCACGGTCAGGTAGTGGTTCTGGCTGTCGGTGGTGCTGCCGCCGCACAGGTTGGCGCGGCTGTCCACCTGGCCCTCGGCGTACTGCACGTTGGTGCCGCCATTCAGCACCTCGCGGGTGATGGTGTCCAGGGTGCGGCCCGCCTGGCTGCCCAGCAGCTTGGTGGCCTGCACCAGGTTGTTGTCGATGGCGGAAAGCAGCAGCATATCGGACAGCTCGATGAAGCCGCCGTACTGCGCCACAGTCGCGGTGATGACGCCCATGTTGAGCTTCTGACCTTCGGGGGTCACACCTTCGGTCAGGGCCGTGGTGGCCTTGGGCAGGGGGTCATACTTGCGGAACTCGATGGTCTTACCGCCATTCTTGGGGATGGGATGCTTCTGTCCGAACTGGTCATGGACCAGCAGCGGCTCCGCCATATCAATGAGATAGTCGGAGTAGAAGGTTTTCATCTCGCCGGAAAGGTTGTTCCCGGTGGTTGCGCTGGTCGTCTTGTTGATGACTGCATCAAACAGGTTCAGCACGACGGGCAGCAGAATGAATTTGCGGATGGTGTTCATGTTAAAATCTCCCTTCTGGGGAGAGGCTTAAAACTCGATGTGCTCTCCCCGTGCAGCTCTGCGGATGATCTCCGCGCGGTCCCTCTTGGACAGCTTGGAAACGTCATCCTTCACGATAAATGCACCCTGGGAGGTCGTGCCGTTTTCCTGGGGCCTTGCGCCCTTGGCGCGGATGCCATCCACCACCTGCTTCTCCGTGGCCTTGGCCTGCATAGCGGCCACGCCCGCCTTGATCTGGTCCATGTGGACCACTTCATAAGCGTGCTGGACGGGAACGCCCGCCCGGAGCATGGAGAGGAACTGGGGATTTTTGACCTCCGCGTTGAGGTCGAAGCTGGGGTACAGCCCCTTGACCTGTTCGGCCTCGCCGTACCACTGCTGGAGCTGCTGCTGCGCCCGCTGGTCGTTCTGCCGCTGGCGCTGCTGGCGCAAAAGCGCCTCGTTCTCCCGCTGGAGCTTCTGGAACTGCTTGTACTGCTCAACAGACATCCCCGCCTCCTCGGCGGCCTCAGACCAGTATGCGTCATCGTTTTCGATGGCCTGGGACAGCTTGCCCATGTCGCCGTCGCCGATCTGGTAGCGCTGCATCAGCATATCAATGACAGGCTGATACTGGCCCACCTGCTGCTCCAGGTTTCTGGTCTCCCGGAAGCGCCGGTCGATGATGCGCTGGGTCTCCTCGGTGTAGATGTCCTTGTACTCACCGTTCACAAGGTCCTGGAAAGCCCTGCGTTTGGCCTCCAGAGTGTTGGACGTGGTGCTCGCGTCCGGTTTGTTGTCGCTCCCGGCGTCGGAGGACCGCTGCTGTCCCTCCGGGTCTCCGCCCTCGCCAGCCTCCGCCGGTTTGGCCTGCTTCCCGAAGATGACGTTCTGGTATTCGCCCGATTTTCCCCGCCGGGTGGATGCGGGGGATGCCTGGGTTTCGCCCTGTGTGCCGGGCGCTCCGTCGCCAGAGGCCGCCGCCCCTGCGCCTGCTCCGCCTGCGGCACCGCCGCCGTCGAACAGGTTCAGCCGGATGTCCAGCAAATGCTTGAAGTTCATAGGATTGCCTCCTTTTTCGTCGCGGGTGTATCGCCCCCGTGCATCGGTCCCTGGTACTTCACCAGGGCAGCGGCCCGGTCCCCACCGTGACCGCCGCCCCGCATGGTGTGAAGCAGGAGGACAGTATAAGCGTATCAAATGCTTTTCCGCTTTCGCCCCGAACTCGGAAAAAATTTTTATTTTTCTTCCCGGCACTCCACCTGGACCTGCTCCGGGTGGGCCTGGGCCACCTGGGCAAGGCCGATGACGGCCATCTCAAAGGCCGCCGCCGTGCCGTCGTCCCCGTCGAAGTCGAGCTGCACATCGCCGCTCTCCATCCGCCAGGTGTAGACCTCCACATAGCGTTCCCGCATGGCGTTGGTCACATATCCGGCCAGGGCGTAAAGGATGCCGGACACCGCCGCGCACGCCTCCACGCTGCCGGTGGCGTGGCCCTGGGCAGAGAGGATGCAGCGCTGGCCGTCCCGTTCGGCATAAACCTGGGTCATAACACGTCGCCTCCCGTCATTCGTTGCCCATGCTGGGGGTGCTGCGCTTTGCCAGCCGCTCCCCGTAGCCGGTCATGGGATGCTGGGCCTCCATGATGCCGCTTGCAAGGCTGTCCTTCTCGCTGGAGGGCGCGGGGCCTGCCGCCTGGCCTCGCTGGCCGCCGCCGGTAGGCTGCGCCGCTCCGATGCCCATGTCCTTGCCCGTGAGGGTCTGGATGATGAGGGCCATCTGGTCGAGCTGCTGGGACATCTGCTGGCAGATATTGAGAAGGGTCTGGCCGTTCTGCACCTGCTCCTTCACCTTGTCGATGCCTTCAAACTCCATCATTTCCAGAGCACCCAGCGCCTCCTGCGCCCGCTCCGGGTTGAAGAAGCCCAGGCCGTACAGCTCCTTGGCCCGCTCGTTCTGCTCCATGCGGGAGAAGGGGTTTTTCTTCTGGGCCTTGATTTTCAGGTCGAAGATGGGCTTGCGGTAGAGGGGGGAGGCCGTCGGAGGTCTGGCCCACTTCCTGCTCCTTGATGCCCGCGTTGTTCATGTCGATGAACTGGTAGCTGCCAGGCGTCTGGCCCGTGATGCGGAACGAGCGGGTCTCGTCGTAGAACTGCCGGATAAGCTCAATGCACATCGAATTGATTTTGACGTGGGTACGGTAGCTGGCGGAGATCATGTCCCGGCTGGCCTTGTTGCCCGCCTCCTGGAGGGCGGCGATGGCCGCAGCGGCGGTGACGCCGGACCCGGCGCTGCCGCTGTTCACGTCCCGGTTGGCCGCCGTGTCCTTCATCTCCTCGATTTTCATTTGCGCCACAGTCACATAGATGTCGTCCAGCGGGTTGGTGACAATCTCCTTGATGCGCCTGTCGTCAAGCTCGCCCTGGACGTGGACCAGGGGCTTGCTCCAGTCCAGGAACTCCTCCTCGTTGATGCCCGTGCTGTCGCTGACGAAGAAACGCTTCTTGGTGGTCATCATGCTGTTTTCCAGGATGTTGGAGGACAGCTTGTCGATGTAGAGCTGCGGGTCCTTGCAGATGGCGACATAGCCGAAGCCCACCGGCGTGCCTTTTTCCGGGAACATCACATCCAGCACGACGGGGTAGAGGCCGTGGTCGTACCAGCCCGTGTCCCGGTAGGCCGGGTCGTTCTCGCTGGCGAACAGCAGGGTCTCGCCCACGAACTTGGCGTAGTGCAGCAGCGTCTTGCCGCTGGCGGATGTCGTCTTGTAGTACCAGTCCACCACCACGCTCTTGTTGCTGGTGTCGATGGTGTCATCGTAGATATACTGCTTCACATCCACGGCCCCGCCGCTCAAATGGCCCTTGTGCTCCGGGTACTGCTGCTCCAGCAGGTCCTCGTCCACCAGGTCCACGATGAACAGGTTGCGGGACTTCTGAATGTCGGTGATGCCGGGTTCCCAGAAGATTTTCAGCAGGTCGATGGAGCGGATGTCGATGTCGCCCAGGCCGTTGTCCTTGGCGCTGTTCCAGAACACGCCGTAGACCGCTGTGCCGTGTTTCAGCTTCTCCCACCAGTTGTCGGAGTAGGTCTGCTCGTAGTCGTTGTACTCCAGGATGACCGGCAGCACGGAGGACAGCACCTTGGCGCTCTCCTCGTCGCTGCGCTCGCGGGGAAGGACCACCGGCTCCGGGTAGTTGTCCATAGCGTCCGCGTGCTTATTGAGAATAGCGTTGAACAGCCAGGCAGAGGACGGCTCCGGCCCTCTGTACTCCGGGTTGTCCGTGCGCTGCTTGCCCTTGCGGATGGCCTCCCAATGGCGCAGCTCCCACCATAGCTCATCCTGGACCACGCGCTCCTCAAGGCTGGCCTTGCCCTGCTTGTAGCGGGTCAGGATACTGATTGCCTCCGCGATCTCCGCTCTGCCGATGCGCCGCTGCCCGGCGGGGGCCGTCAGCAGCATGGCCTCCATCTCCGGGTCCACGCTCTCGTCCTTCTGCACGCCGGGGACGCCCCAGCCCATCGGGGGCTTGCCCAGGGTCGCGTCCTGCTCGTTCTTCCGTCCGAAAAGTGCCATAAATCAATACCTCCTGTAAAAATCGTAACGGTCATACTGCTGGTCCTGTCCCAGGTCCAGCGGGTCATATACCACCAGGGCGGGGGGCTTGTTCCGCCTGGGTGCTATCGGGTTTTTCATGCAGACGTAGCGCAGCTCGTCGTAGATGTGGTCCTCGCCCTCGGTGTTGATGTCCTCCACGTTTTTCTCGTCATAGACCAGGTTGGGGACCGTGCGGATGAAGTGCTTGCAGGTGTTGAACACATACAGCATGGGGATGCCCTCCTCGTCAAAGGCGAGCCGGTGATGCACCTGCATCTTGCCGTCGATGCGGGCGTGGTCGCCGCGCTCGAAGTACACCCGCTGCCGCTCCATCAGAGCGCCGATGCTCTCCGTGCCGTCGCTGCCCCAGATGGCCGGGTCTCCCACGCGGTTGATGCGCCGGTCCTTGAGGTTGGGGTCCTCGGCCTCGATGCGCCGTATCTCCCGCGCCACCTCGGACGGTTCCATCTTCACGCCGGTGTTGGGGGTGCCCGTGCAGCCGTAATACTCCCGGATGCGGTAGAGCCGCCGGTCGTGGTCCACGGCGTACCAGCCCACCGAGAAGGGCCTGGAGTAGCCCCAGTCCAGGCCGCACCAGATGGCCCAGTCCTGCGGGACCTTGAAGGGGGAGATGACGTGGGTGTTGATGCGGTCCGTGTAGTGGTCGCTGTCGTTGCGCCACTCCGTGAATACCTGGCCCGCGAAGGTGTCCCAGTCGCCGTACAGCAGTGCCTTGCGCTCCTGCTCCGGCATGGAGGCCAGGCTGGTGAGGTAGTCCGGGTTGTTGGCAAGCAGTATCTTGTTGTCAAACACGGAGGACGGCACGAAGATGCGGGACTTCCAGCGGGTCTCCTCGTGGCCGTCAGGGAAGCGGACCTTGAACTGCTCCCAGATCGTTTGCATGGGCTGGGCCGCCGTGATGAAGCGCTCCTTCACCCAGCCGTGGCCCACGCCGCCGGGGTTGGCCTGTGCCCGGATATAGCAGCGGGTCCCCGGCCCGTTGGGGCGGTTCCGGGAGAACAAGTAGCTGTACTCCTCCCAGAGAAATTGCGTCAGCTCGTCAAAGTCGATGAAGTCATAGCGCTTGCCCTGGTAGTTGGTCCGGTCCTTGGTGTACTGCATAGAGCCGAAGAAAATCTTGGCCCCGGAGGGGAAGGTCCAGACGTGCTTGCTCTCGTTGAACTTGGCCTTTTTGTATGCGCGCCGGTATATCTCCGTCGAGCGGTCCATCAGCTCCGTGAGCTGCGGGTAGGTCTTGCGCAGGATAAGGCCCCGGTAGTATGGTATCTCCACCTGGCGCAGGGCCTCGGCCAGGGCGCAGTCCGATTTACCGCCGCCCGCAGCACCGCCGTACAGCGCCTCGTCCTCAAAGCGGGCCATAAGGGCCGCCTGGCGCGGCTGCGGGGTCCAGATGACATTAGCCATCGTTTGCGCCTCCCTCCGTCGGTGGGCCTGGGTTGTCCATCACGGGGGAGAGGAGCACCACGCCGCTGCCCTCGTCCTCGTCGCCGTCCTGGGCCTCCGGCTTGTACTTCCACGTCTCCGGCTTCCGGTTGGTCAGCCAGAACATTTGCGCCGCTGTATTGGCAGCTACATGGACTTCATCGCGGGCCTCCACAAGGGTCTCGACCTCGCGGATGCGCTTGCCCGTTTCCGGGTCATATTCTACGGTCTTGAGCTTGTAGTGCTTCACGATCTGGGCATTGTAGCCCAGGCAGCTCTTGAACAGGGCGTTTTCCACCTGCTCGTCCGGCACTTCACACGCCTGCGCGAAAGCAGCCGAAAGTGCCGCGTAGCGCTCGTCCCCCTCCTGGCCCTCGTCCAGGTATTTGCGGAAGGTAGAGTAGGCGATATGGAGGTTGGCAGCAATCTCCTTTGCCGTGGCCCCGTCTTTGGCCCATTTGATGATCTTGTCCAGGTTGGGGAGGACATGGGTCTCGTATTTACTTTTTGCCATTCGCTCCCGCCTGCCTTTCTGAAAAATTGGCTTCTCTTTCATCGTAGCAAAGGCAGCTTCTTTTTTCGCCCCGAAGGGAGGATGTTTTTTCATTCTGGTGTTCACGCGTGTGTGAGGGACCCTCTCACCCTCACCATCCCCCCATACCCCCCTTCCTCTCCCTCTCTCCCTGGAGCGTGGGAGACCATTTTCGTGGCCTAACGAAAAAGATAAGAGACCCCAGGCCATAGGCCCAGGGTCTCTCTGGTATGCTTATGCTTTGCTTTTGCTGTGCTTTTCTATCGTGTAGGTGGCCCCGTAGCGCCGCCGCCCACAATGGGAGCAGGTCACTTTGTGATCTACGCCGCCGCCCACGCGTTTGAGGTCGTAGCCCTCCTGGAGCATCGCGGCGCACCTGCCGCAAAGGTCCTTCGGTTCGGTCATCAGTCGCTCACCCCCTTGAAGCTCTCCCGGACGTGGCCTCCGTTTCCCTCGCGCAGAGGGCACCAGCGCGGTGAGGTTTTGATGACAGGCGTTTTGCCGCCCGGCTTTGTGAAGCCGATAAAGGCTTCAAGCCTGGGGCTTTTGGGGCAAACGCGTCTGAAGCTCGCCACAGCTTCCGGGTGCCTGCACATACACGATGATCTGGGTCCGCCCAGGTGGCGGTTATTCCCGGTTATTCTCCGGGGTACAGGCCATCCCATGTAGGAGCAGCCCGCGCATTTCGGTGTTTCTTTCATGCCGTTTCCTCCCGTTCCATCGTCATGCGGGCCAGCAGGCTCTCATACATCCGCTTGTAGGTGTCCCGCTCCGTCTGGGCGATTACCAGGGCCATAGAGGCCGTGCCGTCCTCTGTGTCTCCGCGTACCGGCTCCGGCTCCTCCTCGTCCTCCTGGGGGCTTGCAAGGCCGTACTGGGCCAGCCCCAGGCCGGAGAGGAGGCCGAGGTCCACCTGCTCCATCTCCCGCCGGGTGCAGCGGCCAACAAAGCGCCCCACGCGGCTCTTGTCCACGGTGTACACGTTCTCGCACAGGGCCGTGCTGATTTGTTCGGTGGAGCGGATGGTGATGTGCTCCGGAAGCTCCTTCTTGGGGGAGGCGGAGCAGTAGACCACCTGGACCACGGGGCTGTTGTCGTTCAGAGCGTCGCAGCTCACGATGATGGCGGGCCGGTCCTTCATCAGCTCGTGGCCGATGGCGTTCGGTATATCTACCCAGTAAATCTCCCCGCGCCGCATAGCGTTGGCAGGGAATGTGCCTATCTTTGCCATAATCAAACCTCCGTGATAGTCAGATTGAAGCGTTCCCGCAGGAGCTTCTTTTTCATCTCGTACTGGGCCGTCTTGGTGGCCCGGCTCTTGACATCCTCCACCACCGGCAGCCAGAACACGGTGCCGTACTTGTCCGGCGCGGTGGGGCGCTCGTAGGCGAAGTCAGCCACATAGTGGATGGCCCGGACCCGCTCGCCGGTCTCCGTGATGTAGCTTTCCTGGAGGGTGTACTGCTGCTGGAGGCGCAGGTTGCGTATCTGCCCGGCCTTGAGCATCAGCATCAGCTCGTCGTAGCGGCGGGCCTCCTTCTTGCTGTCGAAGCGGAGGTTGCCCCGGCTGTCCGGCTGGTTGTGGTACTTGGGGGCCTTGGTCTTGCCCACGATGCCCAGCTTCTCCATGACCTGGCGCTGGGCCTCCGGCCCCATGCGTTGCAGGTCTGCGGCGGTCAGTCCCATCTCTCGTGCCTCCTTCCGTTTGGTGCAGCGGCGGGCCGGGCCGAAGCCCTGCCCCCGCAGAAACATCATGGGGTGCAGCAGCTTCCCGGACAGGCCGCAGAAAACTGTGTTGTCCACGACGCGCACATACTCGCACTCGTCGCAGTATTCGATCTGGCCCTCCCGCTCCAGGGCCATCTCCAGCGGGGTCTTATCCAGCATTTGCCTGCGCCTCCTCCGCTATCAGCTTGCGCTTGCGCCGGGCGTAGGCACTGTCGGCGGCGGACAGGCCGGGGTTCGTGAGGCGGCGCAGCCGGGCCTTTTCCCGCAGCTCCTCCCGGTGGGCTTGCTGGTACGCCCGGTGCCGTGCCCGCTCCTTCTCCGGGTCCCGGCTCCGGTCTTTCAGCTTCCGGCGCTCCTCGGCCTTGCCGTCAAACCAGCCGATGTGCTTATAGCTGGCAGCAAAGCAGCCCTCGGAGCAGAAGTACGTCGTGGCCTGCCGCTTGCCGTCCCGCTCCACCTGGCGCACCCAGGGGGTGTCCGCCGTGGTCACGATCTGCTTTCCGCAGGTGCCGCAGGTGCGAAACAGGGTCAGCCGGTTGGCCGTCTGTCGGCGCACGCTCATAAGTCGGACCTCCGCTCCATCACACCCAGGATGTACTTGCCGTCCTCGCCCCGCCGGGCGTGTATCTCGTACTTCTCCCGCATCTCCTTGACGGAGAAGAACGGGACAGCCAGCCGCCAGCCCAGGGCCGTCTCCGGGGCATCCGGGTCCATGGCCTGCTCCCCGTGCTCCAGCACCACAGCGGTGAGCACAGCGTCCACAAGGGCCTGGGTCTCCTGGTTTCCGACATCCGCCTGGGCCAGGGCCTCCCGCAGCTCCTCGTTCTCCTTGGCCGTGTCGGCCACCTTCTTGCGCCAGCGCCCCAGCTCATGCTCCAGGCGCTTGATCTTATCGACGTTTCTTTCCATGTCACTCCGTCCTCTCGTAGTATTTCAGCAGGTTGGCGGCCACCGTGCAGCTTTTCCAGTCCTGGAGGTTGGCGCAGTAGCGGTCCGCATACTCGGCCAGGGCCTCCCGGTCCGGGAAGCTCATGCAGCCGCCCTCGCAGCGGACGCACAGCCGCTCGTCCCAGCGAAAGAACGGGCACGCCCAGGTCTTGTGTGAGTAGCCAGCCACTTGTCCGCCCCCTTGCTCATTCCGTGATCTGTCGCTGTCCTGCCGTGCTGCCCGGCAGGCCGATGGGGTTCTTCCGCAGCATCGTCTCGTAGGTTTGCTCGAAGCGCTCCATCTCGAAGTATTTCTTGTCCGGCGGCATGAACGCGTCGATGCCGCCCATGGCCTCGATGACCTTCTGGGTCCTGGTGGGCATCCCCTCCAGCGCCTGCTCCTTCGTCCGGCCAGCCAGCCGGGCCAGTTGCAGCTCGCTGCGGGCCATCAGGTAGGCGTTGCTGATTTCCGACCTGACCTCGTGCAGAACGGCCTCCGCCGCCTCCCGCATCTCCGCGATGGTCGGAGGGAATTTGCAGGTCTGGCACACCCGGATGACTGCCTGCTGGGCCGCCCAGAAGTCGATGTCCCGCAGGCAGGTGGTCCAGAGCGTGATGGTCGGGGCCAGCTTTGCCTTTAGGCTGTCCTTGTCCGGGGCCTTGAACATCTCCGCGTTGGGATAGGCCATCATCAGCACCGCGAAGATTTCCGTCACTTCCGCCCTGGTCATAGGCCGCTGAACTCGTCGTGCAGGTCTCGCAGGGCGTCCATCTTCTCGCCCGTGCTGGCCTGCTGGGGTCTGCCGCTGCGGCTGGGCTGGTAGGACCTGTCGTCCTTGAGGGCGAACACGCCTGCCCAGCAGTGGTCCTCACTCTGGTGTAGAATGGCGATCTGGGCATCCCGGTCTCCGGGGGCCAGCTTCTCCAGTTCCGTGACCAGGCGCTTCTTGGCCTGGTCCGTCATCGGCTTTTTGATCTTGTTCCGCATCGCCTCGAAGCCTTGCAGAGCGGAAAGCAGGTCGGCGTCGCCGGAGGCGAAGTCCGCAAAGATAGTTTCCTTTGCTTTCTTTTCCTCTGCTTTGCTTTGCTTTTCTTTACTCTGCTTTGCTTTTCTTTTATTTGCGTCGGTTTGCTCTGCATTTGCATTACTTGTGGATGCTCCGCTGCCGTCGTCGGCCTTGCAAGGCTGATTTTTCCAGCGTTTTTGCGCCGCCTCCCGCCGGAGGTTGGAGATGTCGTCCACCTTCCCCATGCGTCGGAGAAGGGAAGCGGAGTAAAGATACTCGCCGTCGTTCACCAAAAGCGTGCTGCCGTTTTCTGCAAACTCTGTGCAGCAGTCTGTGATGATCTGCTCCAGGCGGGATGCTTCCACCTGCATTTGCATAGCAAGCGTATTCCAAATGTACTTGTTCACGGACAGCCGGTACTCCGGCTGCTCCCGGAGTATCTCCACCAGCATGAAGTACACCCCGTACCCCTCCGCCCCGTAGACGGAGCGGAGGGCCAGGATTTTGGGGTCGTTGCGGGCGTTGCAGTCGTGGGAGAAGAAATAGGCGTCTTTCTCGTTGGTCTTGGGCATACGGATGCCTCCTTACGCAAGCGCCTGCTGCCCCGTTGCATCCTCGAAGATGCCATCGGGCAGCTCCGGCGCGGTATTGCTGCTGGGTTCAATGACCTCCCCGGTCTCCGGGTTGGCCTCCGGAAGGGCCTCTGGCGCGTTTTCGGGTGCGTCCAGGTAATTCTTGCTCCCGTCGGCACCGATGGCCGCCTCGTCGCTTGCAAGGGCTTTCTGGAGGTCAATGGACATGATGCCCCACTTGCTGATAAGCTGGCGCAGCATCGTCTTGCAGGCCATCCCGTCGAAATCCTTGTACCAGAAGGAGGAATACTTCCGCTCGTCGCCCTTGGGGTAGTTGCCCGCCACGAAGTCGGCGTAGGACACGCGGCTGTACCGGGGGTCCTGGGCCTCGCGGGCCTCCAGGTGGAACGCCTGGGAGTAGCGGTCCGCGTGGGCCAGCATCTTGTCCTTGCTCCAGTACAGCACCTTGCGGAAGCCGTTGTTCAGCTCGAAGTAGGCGTAGTAGCCCACCACGGGGCGGCTCTCCCGGTCTCCGTCGTCCTCCAGGAACTCCAGCATGGGCCGCCGGGTGAAGCGGTCCCGGCCCTTGTACTCGCCCTCCACCACCGGGAACGCGTCGATGTCCAGGTATTGGCCGCTGCGCTCCGCAAGCTGGATGTAGCCCTTGTAGCCGAGCTGGAACTGGGCCACGGTGCCGCGCTTCTTGTCCTTGTAGGGGACCATGTAATACTGGCCGAGCTGCGGGGAGGGGGACAGGTTCAGGCTCTCACCCAGCAGGGCGGCGGTCAGCACCGTCCCGGCGTCGCACTCCTGGAGGGACGGGTTTACGGCCACGGCGGAGCTGATGGCAGCCACGAAGCGCCGGGCGCGGTCCGGGTCTCCCAGGGTGTCGTTCACGAGCTTCTGGTACATCGGCGTCTGGATAGCCACGCTGAACTTGGGCTTGCCGCCGCTGCGGCTCTGCAAAGAATTGTTCACGGCCATGATTAAATCCTCCTATACGAAATGTTCCGTTCTTTCAGCCAGCGGGAAAGCTCCGCCGCCTGGTCCCTTGTCACCTGGCACTTAAAGCGCAGCAGGTAGATGGTCTCCTCAACAGCCTCACCGCCGCCGGGTTCCCAGGTCCCGGCCTGGGCCGCATTGGCAGCGGGGTCCGGGGTCTGCTCTGCGCCCCGCGTCGCCTCTGCCTCGCGCTGTTCCTCTGCCAGGTTGGCGGCCTGGGCGGCCCGCTGGGCCTCGTATTCCCGCAGGCGCTTGGCCCGCTCCTGGAGGCGGGAGCGCTCCATCAGGGCCTCGTTCAGGTCCAGGTGCTCCAGGTACTTGATCTTGACAGCCTCGGCAAACTCGCTCTCCACGGTAGCCAGGACCTCCAGATCGGACGCGGCCTTGTCCTCCGCCGCGACGATGGCCTCCCGGACCTTCTTCATGGTCACGCTGGTGTTGTACCAGGTGTCCTGCCACAGCTTCTCAAAGGGGAGCAGCGCCCGCAGCTCACCCACGGTCTCCTCGTAAATTTCCAGGATAGCGGCCCGCTTGTCCGCCCGGCGCTTCTCCTCGTACTCCTTGAGCTGCGCGTCGATGGCGGCGATGGGCTGGTCAATAAGGCCCACCAGCTCCTTCACCTTGGCCTCGAAGTCGGTGTACGGGGCCATGCACTCGCGCTTGACCTCCTTGCGCTTGTTCTCCAGGGCCTCCCGCAGCTTGTTCAGCTTGGCGCGGTCCTCCTTGGCACCCTTGATGCCGTCCTCTGTTACCACCAGGCCGGTGTACAGCGCCAGGCTCTCCGCAAGCTGGCCTTTCAGCTCCTCAAAGTTGAAGTCTATCGTCTTGGGCAAAGTCTCCAGGCTGTTGCCCATCACAAATTCCATGCTCATGTTGTCCTCCTGTTCAGATAGGCGGGAGCTTGAGGTTTGGTTTCTGCCGCTGCTCCACGCAGCGCCAGAAGGGGACCGCCTCCCGCCGGATGATGGCGATGTCGTCCTCGGCATCCGCCCGTTCGATTTTGTAGTGCCGGGTCTCTTTCCGGTCCTCGCCCTCCGCCGTGGTATATTTGATCTGGGCCAGCAGCTCCACGAACTGCCACCCGGTGGCAAGCATCTGCTGGCACACCTGGGCGTAATACTCCGTGGGGATGCGCCCCTTCCAATGGGTCCAGCCGGTGGAGGAGAGGATTTCCGTGGTTTTGATCTCCAGGCCGCCCAGCCGCCCGGTGGCGATTTCCTCCAGCTCCCCGTCCGGGGTGCAGGTGATGAAGGGCAGGTCCTGGTGTTTGATGATCTTGTAGGGGGTGAAGCTCACCCGGTATTCCGGGTGGTCCAGGGCGAAGAAGGAGCGCAGCAGCGGCTCCGCGTCGTTGCCGTAGCGCACATAGGGCTTGTCCCCGATGTCCTCCGGGATGACCAGCCCGCACTTCTCCTCCCAGAGCTGTACGTTGGTTTTCCAGGGGGAGAGGCCCAGGAGGGCGGCGGCGTCAGACGCCCCCAGCCCATCCTTGCGGGCCTCCAGCCATTCCGCCCGGTCCTTGCAGATGATGACCTGCGGCTGCATCACATCATCACGACGATTTTGCCGTCCTTAACCTCCTGGGCCAGCTTGTCCTCAAAGTAGGCCGTGATGCTGGCCTTGGCCGTCTGCTGCCACATCCCGCCGTCAGCCTCGAACAGGCCCACGTTGCCGTCATCGTCCAGGCGCAGCAGGAACTCGCTCACCGGCTGTTCTACCTCCAGGAAGGTGCGGAAGGGGCGCAGGGCCACGCGGGACTTGACCTGCACCAGCGCCTTGAGGGAGACGCCCTGGCGGGCCTCCACTTCCTGGCTCACGCCGTTGTCGCGGGTGGTCACGCCGCTGTCCTTGCTCATGCGGGAGAGCAGGTCCAGCAGGTAGTCCACGCCGGGGCCGGGGGCAAACTTGCTCCGCAGCTCAATGATGGCCTGCTCATACTCCCGGAAGCCGTCACGGAAGCCCGGAACGTCGCATTTCGCGGTATAGAGGCTGTCGCGGCACATCATGTCGTCGTAGGTGGTGAACACGGAAACCGTTCGGGCATCGTCCACGCGGATGAACACGGGCAGGTTCTCGAACATATCCAGCTCGTTGCGGACCAGCTTCACGATGCTGTCCAGGCCGGAGACGGAGAGGTTGGCAGGGCGGTCAATGTGGGGCTTGATACGGACCAGGTCGTGGTCAGAGTAGGTGTCGCCGTGGATGTCGTAGGTCTTGTTGTCCTTGAGGGACACGAGGTACTGGGCAAATTCTTTCAGCATGATGAATACTCCTTTCAGATCGTGGCGTTATGCCTGGCGTTTGAACTTCAAAATTTTGGGGTGGTCCTGCTCCTCACCGTCGAGGGCTAACTGGCCGGGGACCTGGGGCACCATTTCGGCCACCAGCAGCTCGCCGGTGCTGGGTGCGTTGGTGATGTAGAGGCTCGTGGTCACGGGGTCCGTCGGGGTCAGGGAGCACTTGGCCGTGCTCTGCACCGTGATGGTCCGGCGGTCAGCGCTGGGGATAAGCTCCAGGGTCACGGAGATTTTGCGCTTTGCGGTGGCCTTGGTGTTGGGGTCCAGGATGTTGTCCATCACCTTGCCCATCTCATAGTCCACGCGCTCCAGGATTGCACCCATTGACATCTCAAGGATGCTTTTCTTGTCCAACTGGTCACTCATGCGGGTTTATCCTCCTTTTTGGTGGCCCGTTTCCGGGCCGCATATTCTCCTAACAGCCGCTTGAGGGCTGCATCATGCCAGCTTTGCCAGGACGAATACCCGCACACCTGGAGCAGGTCGTCCGGCAGGCTTGCCGCGAACTCGCGGCTGATGCGGTAACACTTGCGGAAGCGCCCGGTGGGCGCTGTGGGCGGCGCGGTCTCCGTCTCGCTGGCCTCGCTGCGGCTCTCTGCTGTCGGCAGCGCCCCCAGCAGGTCCAGGTCCTCCGCGTCGTAGAGTTCCGTCCTGGACGCTCCCAGGACATCCTCCAGGGCCTTGAGCTGGTCCGCCGTCGGCAGGCATACGCCCTTCTCATACCGGCTCACCATGCCCACGTCAGCCCTGGGTTCCGTTTCTTTCAGTCTGGCGGACACCTGCGGCTGGGTCAGACCCAGCGCCATCCGCCGCTCTTGTAGTCGGTTCATGCTCTGCCTCCTCTATCAGTCTGATTTGTTGGAAGAAGGGGAAGAACTGGGGCGGGCACACCGCGTTTCCGAGGCATCTAACTCTGTCCATCCAGTTGGGAAGCCCATCAACCATTCGGTCCATTCCGGGTTCAGATTTCCAGTACCCCCCCCCCCGCAAGGTAGGCCACCTTCTGGCATAGGAGCAACGACCTGGTGGATGTCGCGTCCTTCCGTAGGTGCCGGGCCAGCCCCGCCGCGTCCATCGCCGTCGGCGTGGGCCACGATTGCAAATCGGTATCTTTGGTGCGGAGCGCCGACGCCGCGAGCTGGAACCATAAACGCCCGTGCGGTGTAGCCTTTACTTTCCAGGTCAGAAAGCACATCGTCGAGCGCCAGATTGAGGATGTTAGCAACATTCTCTCCAATGACCCAAGCAGGCCGCAGCTCGTCGATAACTCTAAGCATCTCCGGCCAGAGGTAGCGGTCATCGCTCTTGCCTCTGCGCTGTCCGGCTTTGGAGAAGGGTTGGCACGGGAAGCCGCCGGAAATAATGTCAACTGTTCGTAGTCCGGTCCGTTCACAGAAACTCTCCTTTGTCAAAGTCCGAATGTCCCGCCAGCGTGGAATGTCCGGCCAATGTTTCTCCAGGACCCTGGTGGGGTAGTCGGCCCACTCGCATTGTCCCACGGTGTGGAAGCCTGCCCACTCGGCGGCCAGGTCCAGGCCACCGATGCCGGAAAACAGGGAAAGGTGGGTCAACTCCATATCAGCTATCCCTCATACGGGCTTTCCAGGGACCAGTCCCAGGTCTGCCCGCCTTGCCATTCCGTGGTGAAGTAGTTGTGTGCGCCGTCTCCGGTGAAGTACAGGTACTCCTTCGGCAGCACCCGGCCCACGCTGCCCACGCACTCCTTCTCGGCCATCCAGCGGGCCAGCACATCCTCCACCAGGGCCAGGATGTCCGGGTCCACCGGGTTGCTGGGGTCGTAGCCGTAGAACTGGCAGGGCTGGGTCGTGATGCCCTCCACCGTGTCGGCCCAGAAGCGGTCCCCGCTGTCGTAGCGGTTCAGCACGCACCAGATCGTGGCCGCCTGTTCCGTGGTGGAGCAGCCCCGCGCCTCGCCCCACACCATCTTTGCCAGGGCTACCTTGGACGCCTCCATCGGGTCGATGGCCTCCTGGTCCTCAAACTCCAGCGTGATGGGTTCCAGCGTGGGTGTCTCCGCCGGAAGCGCCGTTGCCGTCACCGGCACGGTGGCCTCTGGTGTCTCCGGCTCTTGTGGACGCCCGCTCCAGGCGAACGCCGCAGCCACGGCCAGAAGGGCCAGCACCAGGCAGGCGGTTCTCTGCATCGCGGCCCTGCGGCGGCGCTGCTGCCGCCTCCGCCGTTCAGTCCGGGTCATAGGTGCTTCTCCTACGGCGGTACAGCTCGTCGATAAGGTCCGTGTCGCTGTAATCGGCCAGCGCCTTGCCCTCTTCCTCGGTCTCAACCGATACAAGGATAGAGGATTTCAGATACAAAGCGGGA
>VOFD01001162.1_pt1 | contig 46833 bp, 57 predicted proteins | sample 5384101 | NCBI WGS metagenome assembly VOFD01 (sample SAMN12384723, study PRJNA508395) | human gut metagenome | isolation source: healthy gut C | host: Homo sapiens
GAACGGATCGAATGGATACGGAAATATCAGCAGAAATACAAAGAAGCCGGAGAGCGCCGTTCGGAAAAACAGGAACTGGATGCGGCAGAAATCGCGCGCAGAAAGAAACAGTTAAAGCGTGAGGTGGAGCGTCTTGTGGCAAAATGGGAGCCGGTGATGAGGGTGAAAGTCTCCGGAATCACCATCCGGCAGATGAAGACGAGATGGGGGTCCTGCAATGTGCAGACACATCACATCAACATCAATCTGGCGCTCTTGTCCAAGCCGCCGGAGTGCCTCGAGTATGTCGTGGTACATGAGATGACACATATTCTGGAGGCGAGCCACAATCAGCGCTTCTGGGGATTTATGACGAAGTTTTACCCGGACTGGAAGCGCGTGCGAAAATATCTAAGTGACGAGACTGTGGATTAGCGTGCCGGAAGAAGCGGGGCTGACGGATCAGATAAACTGATTGGTCGCCGGATCGTACTCGTAGTCTATATTTTTTAATGCAGAGATAACCTCTGCGGCATCAATCTGGTAGGTTGCAGCAAATTCTTCCAGCGACGGGTAGTGGTCACGAAGCTGTGTGTTGACAAAGCTTAAGAGCATGACGGGATCTTTGGGAAGTGTATTCATGGTATGGGTTCCTCTTTTCTTAATTTTATGTTAAAATAGCACGACACACGAGAAATTGCAAGAGGTGAAACGAATGGGACAGAAGATAGACAAGGAAGTATTTGATAAATTTTTTAAAGAGAGTTACTGCACCGTCGAATATGAGACGGTCAAGGAGGAGTTTGAGCGGATCGCATCGATCGGGAACGATCTGTTTACGGGAAGCTATGAGGCGAGAAACCTGAACCGCGAGAACTTTATTTTATATCTGACCAGTGACAGCTATTGTGATTTTGAGGCTGCCGTGCAGGAGGCGATGGATGATCTGAACCCGGAGATTCTGGATGCGGTGATGGATGTGACGGAAGCGCAGGAGGACGGCGATGAGATCACGGAGGTCTACTGGGATACCCAGAGGGAATTGCTGCATGATTTTCTGCTGCGGCTGTACGATGAAGTGATTTCAACATGGAAATAGAACAGAAATGCGAAAAGGAGGACGTCTTATGGCGAAGGCAAGCTGTGACAGCTGTGTATACAATGTGTACGATGAAGATGACGAGACCTACTATTGTGAAGTGGATATGGATGAGGATGATGCGGCGAGACTGATGCAGGGACATTACAGGGAATGTCCGTATTATCAGCTGGACGATGAATATGCGGTGGTAAGACACCAGATGTAAAAAGGGAAGGGCGCAGCTTTAAAGCTGCGCTCCCTTCCTTTTTTTTTTTATCTATCTTATTTCTCGCTGCACCGAATCGAAGCTTCCACAAAGCCTTTAAAGAGCGGATGCGGACGGTTCGGTCTGGACTTTAACTCCGGATGAGCCTGTGTGGCAACGAACCACGGATGCTCCGGAATCTCAATCATCTCTACGATTCTGCCGTCCGGAGAGGTACCGCAGAGCTTCATGCCGCTCTCGGTGAGAGAAGCGCGGAAGTCGTTGTTGACCTCATAACGGTGTCTGTGTCTCTCATGGATCTCCTCAGCACCGTATACCTCGTATGCCTTGGAGGTCTTGTCCAGAATACACGGATAAGAACCAAGACGTAAGGTTCCGCCGATGTCCTCGATGCCGTTCTGATCCGGCATGAGTGCGATGACCGGATGCGTGGTGTTTGGATCAAGCTCGATGCTGTGCGCATCGTTGAAGCCGCAGACATGTCTTGCGTACTCGATGATCGCAACCTGCATGCCGAGGCACAGACCAAGGTACGGAATCTGATGCTCGCGTGCGTACTTTGCGGCAAGGATCATTCCCTCGACACCGCGGGAACCGAATCCACCCGGTACGAGAATGCCGGATACATCTGATAAGATCTCGTCCACGTTCTCTGTTGTGACGTCCTCAGAATCCACCCACTTGATATTGACGGTTGCGCGCTCCGCAATGCCGCCGTGCTTCAACGCCTCCACAACGGAGATATAAGCGTCGTGAAGTGCGGTATATTTTCCAACTAATGCGACAGTCACTTCCTTGTTCGGATGACGGAGTGCGTCGACCATTGCCTCCCAGTCCTTTAAATCCGGTTCCGGACAGTCCAGATGAAGCGCTTCGCAGGCAACCTTGGCGAGATTCTCCTTCTCCATGGCAAGCGGCGCCTCATAGAGATATTCAACGTCAAGATTCTGAAGTACATTGCGGTTCGGCACGTTACAGAACAGCGCGATCTTGTCTTTGATTCCCTGATCGAGCGGATGCTCGGAACGGCAGACGATGATATCCGGCTGGATACCCATTCCCTGCAGCTCTTTGACGCTCGCCTGTGTCGGCTTTGTCTTAAGCTCGCCGGATGCCTTGATATATGGAATCAATGTTACATGAATGAGGATGGCATTCTCGTGCCCTACTTCATGCTGGAACTGACGGATTGCCTCCAGGAACGGCTGGCTTTCGATATCTCCGACGGTTCCGCCGACTTCGATAATGGCAATGTGTGTCTCCTCGGAAGTAAAGTTCCGGTAGAAACGGCTCTTAATCTCGTTTGTAATATGAGGAATTACCTGTACGGTACCTCCGCCGTAATCACCGCGGCGTTCTTTGTGAAGTACAGACCAGTAGATCTTTCCAGTGGTAACATTGGAATTCTTGGTCAGGCTTTCATCGATAAAACGTTCATAATGTCCTAAGTCCTGGACAATCAGGGATCAAATAACAATTACAATAACGGTAATTCAAACGGAGGGAATAACGGAGACGGCGGCAAAGGGAATCACAATGGCCAGATTTTGATGGCATTTATACTGATTTCACTGATTGCGCTGTTTATTATGAGTCTTGTAACCAATCAGTTCAATCAGATGAGCACGCAGGAGGTGTCCTACTCGGAGTTCCTCGACATGGTGAACGGCACCGGCAAATGGGAAGGCAGAAGCGTGAAGTCGGTGGAGATCGGTTCCTATCAGATCGACATCACACTGGATTCCGATGAGAAAACGCCATACGAGGTAACGTATTACTGCGGGCGTGTGGCGGATGATGAACTGATTCCGTTACTTAAGGAAAAGGGGGTAGATATCAGCGGAGTGATTCCGGATAATACGTCCACCTGGATTTACAGCATCTTAAGCTATCTGATTCCGCTGGTGTTGATCTGGGTTGTGCCCGGCGTAGTGATGCGCCGGATGGGTGGCGGCGCCATGGGCGTCGGCAAGAGCAATGCCAAAGTTTATGTGGAGAAGCAGACCGGCGTGACGTTCAAGGATGTTGCGGGACAGGATGAGGCGAAGGAATCGCTGCAGGAGGTCGTCGATTTCCTGCACAACCCGAAAAAGTACCGCGACATCGGTGCGAAGCTGCCGAAAGGTGCGCTTCTTGTGGGACCTCCGGGAACCGGTAAGACGCTCCTTGCCAAGGCAGTGGCGGGCGAGGCGAAGGTACCGTTTTTCTCGCTGGCAGGTTCGGATTTTGTGGAGATGTTCGTTGGTGTCGGAGCTTCCCGTGTGAGGGATCTGTTTAAGGAAGCACAGAAGCAGGCACCGTGTATTATTTTTATCGATGAGATCGATGCGATCGGTAAGAGCCGTGACACGCGTTACGGCGGCAACGACGAGAGAGAGCAGACATTGAACCAGCTCCTTGCGGAGATGGACGGCTTTGATACGTCCAAGGGAATTCTGATTCTCGCTGCAACCAACCGTCCGGAGGTACTGGACAAGGCGCTGCTCCGTCCGGGACGTTTTGACCGCCGGATTATTGTCGATAAGCCGGATCTGAAGGGACGCCTGGAGACACTCAAGGTACATTCCAAGGACGTCATGATGGATGAGACCGTGGATCTGGATGCACTGGCACTTGCGACGGCAGGTCTGGTGGGTTCCGATCTTGCCAATATGATCAATGAGGCAGCAATCAATACCGTCAAGAACGGCAGGAAGTTTGTCAACCAGTCCGATCTGTTTGACGCGTTTGAACTTGTGGCAGTCGGCGGCAAGGAGAAGAAGGACCGCGTGATGAGCGACAAGGAGCGCAAGATCGTGTCCTACCATGAGGTCGGCCACGCGATGGTGACGGCGCTTCAGAAGAACACCGAGCCGGTACAGAAGATCACGATTGTTCCGCGTACGATGGGAGCGCTCGGCTACACGCTGCAGACGCCGGAGGAGGAGAAGTATCTCCAGACCAAGGATGAACTTTTAGCGAAGATTACCACTTACATGGCAGGACGTGCAGCGGAGGTGCTGGTATTCCAGTCGGCAACCAGCGGTGCGGCGAACGATATTGAGCAGGCGACGGCGATTGCCAGGGCAATGGTAACGCAGTACGGTATGTCCGATAAGTTCGGTATGATGTGCCTGGCGACGGTGGAGAACCAGTATCTGGACAACCGCGCAGGACTGATCTGCGGTGAGGACACGGCGGCGCAGATTGATAAGGAGGTACTTGCCATTATCAATCACGCATATGATGAGGCGATACGTCTCCTCACGGAGAACCGGGAGGTGCTCGATCATATCGCAGAATACCTCTACGAGCATGAGACGATTACCGGTAAGGAATTCATGAAGATTTTCCGTGAACTGAAAGGAATCCCGGAGCCGGAGGACGAGGCGGAGAAGAAGACGTTCTTCGAGCAGGCGGAGGAAGCCCGTCAGGAACTCGAGGAGGGAAAAACTGCCGCAGAGAGTCAGAACATGGATGATGTATTGCTGCGCAATACGCAGGATCATGAGGAACAGTAATGTTTGTAATTGAAGAAGAACTTAAAAAACTCCCGGATCAGCCGGGAGTTTATATTATGCATGACAGCCGTGATGCCATTATCTACATTGGCAAGGCGGTCAGTCTGCGCAAGCGGGTGCACCAGTATTTTCAGCCAAGCCATGATGAGGGTATCAAAAAGCGCAGATGGTAAAACAGATTGCGCGGTTTGAGTACATTGTGACGGATTCCGAACTGGAGGCGCTGGTACTGGAATGTAATCTGATCAAAGAACATCGGCCGAAGTACAACACCATGCTGCGGGACGATAAGACATATCCGTACATCAGAGTGACTCTCGGGGAAGATTTTCCGAGAGTTCTCTTTTCCCGCCAGCAGAAAAAAAAAGACAAATCGCGGTACTTTGGCCCTTACACGAGCGGGGGAGCAGTCAAGGATACGATCGAGCTGGTGAACAAGATCTATCAGCTGCGCACCTGCAACCGGAACCTGCCGCGCGACACGGGGAAGGACCGCCCGTGCCTGAATTATCACATTCATCAGTGCACGGCGCCCTGCCAGGGATATATCACAAAGGAAGCGTACCGTGAGCGCGTGGATGCGGTGGTGGAATTTTTAAATGGCAATTATGCGCCGGTGCTAAAGTCTCTGGAAGAGAAGATGAATACGGCGTCGGCCAATCTGGAATTTGAAAAGGCGATTGAGTACCGGGAGCTTTTAAACAGTGTCAGACAGATCGCACAGAAGCAGAAGATTACGCACACGGACGGCGAGGACAAGGACATTATCGCGCTGGCGGCGGATGACCGCGACGCGGTGGTGCAGGTATTTTTTATCCGCGACGGCAAGCTGATCGGCAGAGATCACTTTTTATGTGAAGATCGGGACGGAGGATACCAAAGCCCAGATCCTTACCACGTTCATAAAGCAGTTCTATTCGGGAACGCCGTTTATTCCAAGAGAGATTATGCTGCCGCAGGAGATCGAGGAGCAGGAGGTGCTTGCCGACTGGCTTGGCGAAAAGCGGGGCAGCAAGGTTTACATCCGCGTACCACAGAAGGGCATGAAAGAAAAGCTGGTGGAACTCGCACAGAAGAATGCCAAGATGGTTCTTGCGCAGGATCGTGAGAAGATCAAGCGCGAGGAAGGCAGGACGATCGGCGCGTTAAAGGAGATCGAACAGCTTTTAGATATGAAGGGATTAAACCGCGTGGAGGCGTACGATATCTCGAATACGAGCGGCTTTGAGTCGGTCGGCTCCATGATCGTGTATGAGAAAGGCAAGCCAAAGCGGAGTGATTACCGGAAGTTCAAGCTGCGGACGGTGTCGGGACCGGATGACTATGCCTCCATGTATGAGGTGCTGACGAGAAGATTTACGCATGGCATGCGTGAGATGGAGGAGATGGAAGAAAAAGACCTGTCGGAGGAGTATGGCAGTTTCACAAGATTTCCGGATCTGATCATGATGGACGGCGGCCGCGGGCAGGTGAACATCGCACTCAAAGTGCTGGAAGCGCTGCATCTGGATATTCCGGTCTGCGGAATGGTCAAAGACGATAATCACCGCACCCGCGGGCTGTACTATCATAATGTAGAGATACCCATCGACCGTGGAAGCGAGGGATTTAAGCTGATTACGCGAATTCAGGACGAGGCGCACCGCTTTGCCATTGAGTACCACCGGTCGCTCCGGAGCAAGGAGCAGGTACATTCCGTGCTGGATGACATTCCGGATATCGGACCGGCAAGGCGCAAGGCGCTGATGAAAAAATATCAGTCGCTGGAGGCAATCCGGGAGGCGACGGAGGAAGACCTTGCACAGACGGACAGCATGAGCCCGCAGGCGGCGCGCTCGGTTTACCGGTTTTTCCGGGAGAAAGAACGGGAAAACCAGCCGTCCGATTAGTTGAAGATTCCATGTGCCTATGGTATAATTTGCACAAAAAGTAAATCACATACAAAGGAGCGTAAGGGATGAGTGGTGTTGGTGTAGCAAAAGTGGCGCAGATTCTCGATCTGTGCAATTTTATTCCGCAGATGGAATTAAAGGACATCGGATCATGATCCGTGATGTCAACCGTCCGGCATTGCAGCTGAGCGGCTATTTCGAGCATTTTGAGCAGTCCCGTGTGCAGATCATCGGTACCGTGGAATACACGTATCTGCAACAGCTGGATGAGAAGAAAAAAGAAGCGATCTACCGGGAGTTTATGGCTTACGATATTCCGTGCGTCATTTTCTGCCGTGATTTAAAGCCGGACGAGATGTTCCTCAAAATTGCGGAGGAGAGCAATCTGCCGGTATTCGGAACCAAGCGAAGCACATCCGAGTTCATGGCGGAGCTGATCTACTGCCTGAGCGAGCAGCTGGCACCGTGCATCACCATTCACGGCGTGCTTGTAGATGTCTACGGCGAGGGACTTCTGATTATGGGAGAGAGCGGCATCGGTAAGAGCGAGGCGGCACTCGAGCTTGTGCGCAGAGGACATCGCCTGGTAACCGATGATGTCGTGGAGATCCGCAAGATCAACGAGCATACGCTGATCGGTACTTCACCGGACATCACACGTTACTTTATCGAGCTGCGCGGAATCGGCATCATTGACGTGAAGACGCTGTTCGGTGTCGAGGGAGTCAAGGAGAAGCAGCAGATCGATCTGGTCATCAAGCTGGAAGACTGGAAGAAGGATAACGAGTATGACCGTCTGGGACTTGAGGAGGAGTACACAGAGTTCCTCGGCAATAAAGTCGTATGTCATTCGCTTCCGATCCGCGCCGGACGTAACCTTGCAGTCATCTGTGAGGCGGCGGCAGTCAACCACAGACAGAAGAAGATGGGTTACAATGCCGCACAGGAGCTGTACCGCCGTGTACAGGAGAACCTGACGAAGAAGTCCGACGATGAGGAAGACGAATAGATCAATATAGGTTAGGAGAAACAACAGCAATGGAAAGAATGAACGCATGGGAGAAATACCCGGAAGGAAAAAAAGAGAAACGAAGTTTTTGATTTTGCAGAGGAGTACCGTAAGTTTTTGTCAGACTGCAAGACGGAGCGCGAGTGCGTCACCTATTTTGCACAGAAAGCAGAGAAGGCGGGATTCGTAAATCTGGATACCGTGCTGGAGAAGGGTACAAAGCTTGCAGCCGGAGATAAAGTATATGCAAACAATATGGGAAAAGGACTTGCCCTGTTCGTAATCGGTGAGAAGAGCATGGAGCACGGCATGAATATTCTCGGCGCACATATTGATTCCCCGCGCATGGACTTAAAGCAGGACCCGCTGTATGAAGACACGGATTTCGCGATGCTGGATACCCACTATTACGGCGGTATCAAGAAGTACCAGTGGGTGACACTGCCGCTGGCTCTGCACGGCGTCATTGCGAAAAAGGACGGCACCGTGGTCAAAGTGAGTGTCGGAGACAAGCCGGGTGATCCGGTATTCGGCGTGAGCGATCTTTTGATCCACCTTTCCGGAGAGCAGATGGAGAAAAAAGGCAGCCAAGGTCATTGAGGGAGAAAACCTCGATCTGATCATCGGCAGCATTCCGGCGGAAGCGGATGAAAAAAGACGACGTCAAGGAAAAGGTAAAAGCCAATATCATGAAGATCCTTGCAAAGGAATATGATATAGAGGAAGAGGATTTCCTCTCTGCGGAGATTGAGGTCGTACCGGCCGGCGAAGCGAGAGACTACGGCTTTGACAGAAGCATGATTATGGGCTACGGACACGATGACAGAGTGTGCGCATATCCTTCCTTTGAGGCGATTGCGGCGATGGAGAAGCCGGAGATCACAAGTGTATGCCTTCTGGTAGACAAGGAAGAGATCGGAAGTGTCGGTGCGAGCGGTATGCAGTCCCGTTTCTTCGAGAATACGGTCGCAGAGGTGATGAATGCGGCAGGAACGTATTCTGAACTGGCACTCAGACGTGCACTGAAGAACTCGAGCGTTCTCTCTTCGGATGTATCGGCGGCATTTGACCCGAACTTCCCGTCCGTGATGACGAAGCGCAACGCAGCATATTTTGGAAGAGGACTTGTGTTTAACAAATATACCGGAGCCAGAGGCAAATCCGGATCGAACGATGCGAATGCAGAGTACGTGGGAGCACTCCGCGCGATCATGGACCGCAACGAGGTGTCATTCCAGACGGCAGAACTCGGCAAGGTAGACCAGGGCGGCGGCGGAACGATCGCCTACATTCTTGCCAACTATGGCATGCGTGTGATTGACAGCGGTGTGGCAGTGCTGAACATGCATGCACCGTGGGAGATCATCAGCAAGGTGGATCTGTATGAGGCATATCGCGGCTATATTGCATTTTTAAAGGAACAGGCATGAAACAACAGTTATTGGATACGTTAGAACAGATCGCAGGAAAAGAAAATATTCATCCGAACGAGCCGATGAGCCGCCACACGACCTTTCGTGTGGGCGGTCCGGCGGATGTGCTGGTGACGCCGGAAGCGGGGAAGCTTGCAGCAGTTACCGGTGCATGCCGGGAGGCGGGAGAGCCGTATTACATTGTCGGAAACGGCAGTAACCTCCTCGTGGGAGACGGCGGCATCCGTGGGGTGGTCATTCTTACCAGAGACGGATGGATGAGATTTCGGCAGACGGCGTGCGGATTACGGCGGGAGCGGGAGCACTCCTGTCACGCACGGCGTCGCTTGCTGCGTCACATGCGCTGACCGGGATGGAATTTGCAGCCGGGATTCCGGGAACGATCGGCGGTGCAGTTGTGATGAATGCTGGAGCTTACGGCGGAGAGATGCGGGACATCATAGAGACTGTGACTGTGCTCGATGAGACGGGAGCACAGCATGTGCTGTCCGTGGAGGAGCTGGAGCTTGGCTACCGCACGAGCTGCATTTTAAAGAAGCACTATATTGTCACACAGGCGGTATTGAAGCTTGCAGCGGGAGAGGAGCAGGCCATCCGGGCACGGATGAAGGAACTTGCCACGCAGCGCGCCGAAAAGCAGCCGCTCGAATATCCGAGTGCGGGAAGCACATTTAAACGGCCGGAGGGATATTTTGCCGGAAAGCTGATCATGGATGCGGGATTGCGCGGATACCGGGTCGGCGGAGCACAGGTATCGCAGAAACACTGCGGATTTGTGGTCAACACAGGGAATGCGACCGCACAGGATGTGAGGACGCTGATTGCGGATGTGAGCGCAGAGGTGGACAGACAGTTTCAGGTGAAGCTGGAACCGGAGATTAAGATGCTTGGCGAATTTTAGCCCGATAGACAAAGATAACAGCAGGATACGCAGGAATGGAGAGTGACTGGCATGAAGTTCGTGATTTTGACCGGAATGTCCGGAGCCGGAAAGAGTACGGCAATTAAGATGATGGAAGATATCGGATACTACTGTGTGGATAATCTTCCGATTGCATTGCTTGAAAAGTTCGTGGAGCTGTCGAGCCTGCAGGAAAATGCAGAACTGCAGAAAGTGGCGGTCGGTATTGACATCCGGAACGGCCAGGCACTGGAAGAGATACGCGACGTGCTTGCGCGGATCAAAAAAAAGAAGGTTCACTACGAGATTCTGTTTCTGGATGCAGAGGATTCTGTATTGGTCAAGCGCTACAAGGAGACCAGAAGAAACCATCCGCTGTCCGGCGGAGACCGGGTGGACAAGGGCATTGAAGAAGAGAGAAAGCGTCTGGCTTTTTTTTTGAAAGAGAGTGCAGACTATATTATAGATACCAGCCAGCTTCTGACCAGGGAGCTGAAAGCGGAGCTGGATAAGATTTTTGTGCAGAATCAGGACTATAAGAATCTGTTTATCACGATTCTGTCGTTTGATTTAAGTATGGGATTCCGGCGGACTCCGATCTGGTCTTTGACGTGCGTTTTCTGCCGAATCCGTATTATGTGGAAGGATTGCGGGCAAAGACGGGCAATGACAAGGAGATTCAGGACTATGTGTTCCAGTATGAGGAGGCGCATACGTTTTTGGACAAGCTCGAGGATATGCTGAACTTCCTGATTCCGAATTATATTGCAGAAGGGAAGAACCAGCTTGTAATCTCCATTGGCTGCACCGGAGGAAAGCACCGGTCGGTCACGCTCGCCAATGCGCTGTATGAACGGCTTTCCGGACAAAAGGGATACGGACTGAAAATAGAGCACCGCGACATCGGTAAAGATGCGCTCCGCGGGAAATAGACCCCGCAGACAAAAGGAAGAGCCGATGGACGCGAGGGACGGTTGGAGTAAGCTATGTCATTTTCAAGTGAGGTAAAAACGGAACTGGCAAAACATCTGGGAAAAAGCAGACATTGCCAGATTGCAGAGCTGGCGGCGCTGATTGCATTTGAGGGAAGAATCCCTGCGGCGGAATCGGAGAACCGGCTGCTGATGCAAAAATATCAGCTGCTGTTAGCAGAACTGTTTCATATAGAAGAAATCCATACCGAGGAGGAGGCGCGCAGCGTTTTTTTCCACGGTTAAAATGTACAACGATGCCACGGGGGAGGCGGAGCCGGAAGATACAGTCAAGGGACTCCTCATTCAGCAGAGCTGCTGCAAGAGGGCGTACATAAGAGGGGCGTTTCTGGCGGGAGGATCGATCAGCGATCCCAACAAATCCTACCATTTTGAGATTGTGTGCCGAAGTATCCCGCAGGCCGAGCAGCTTCGGGATGTAATCAACAGTTTTGACATGGATGCCAAGATTGTGGCGCGCAAAAAATATCAGGTTGTGTACTTGAAGGAAGGCTCGCAGATTGTAGATATTCTAAACATTATGGAGGCGCATGTTGCGCTCATGAATCTGGAGAACGTGCGGATTCTGAAGGAAATGCGTAATTCGGTGAACCGTAAGGTGAACTGCGAGACAGCGAATATCAGCAAGACGGTAAACGCTGCAGTCAAACAGCTTGCGGACATTGAATATATAAGAGAGACGGCCGGCTTGTCATATCTGCCGGAGAATCTCAAAGAGATGGCACTGCTTCGGCTGGAATACCCGGATGCGCCGCTTGCAGAACTGGGAACCTACCTGAATCCTCCTGTGGGAAAATCAGGTGTGAATCACAGGCTTCGCAGAATCAGCGAGATGGCAGACAGCCTCCGGCAGCAGACAGTGTAAGGTGTAAGTTAAAAAGCGAGGATGGGAGGATGCAATGAAAAAGAGTGTGGTAGTAAAGATGCAGCAGGATTTTGAGGCAAGACCGATCGCAAATCTCGTGCAGGTGGCAAACCGGTATGAAAGCAAAATCTATCTGGAACATGGTGACAGCCGTGTCAATGCGAAGAGCATTATGGGGATGATGAGTCTGGCGCTATTAAACGGTGAGGAGATTCTTGTGGATGCAGAGGGAGCGGACGAAGCGGAAGCCGTTGCAGCGATTGAGGAATTCCTCGTCTCATAGAAAGAAATAAGATAAGGGTGTATAAATAATGGGTACAAAGAAAAAGTTACGGTTTGTGTTTAATCCGTTTTCAGGCAAGGCACAGATCAAGAATCAGCTGTTGGATATTGTGGATGTGATGGTGAAGGCGGATTATGAGGTCACCATCTATCCGACACAGGCACAGGGAGACGCGATACATAAGATCGAGACGGAAGCCGGCGATTATGATCTCGTCGTGTGCAGCGGCGGGGACGGTACGCTGGATGAAGTGGTGACGGGGATGATGCACCGTGAGAAAAAGGTACCGCTCGGCTATATTGCAGCGGGCAGCACAAATGATTTTGCCACATCGCTTGGCATTCCGAAGAATATGGTCAAGGCGGCAGAGACAGCCGTTGCAGGACGGGTGTTCCCGTGCGACATCGGAGCGTTTAACGGGGACTTCTTCGTGTATGTGGCGGCGTTCGGACTGTTTACGGAAGTTTCCTACAAGACGAGCCAGGAGTGGAAGAATGTGCTCGGACACGCGGCTTACATCTTAGAGGGGCGCGAAGTGCCTGCATGATATCCCGTCGTTCCTCATGCAGGTAGAGTATGACAATGTGCGTCTTCAGGACGAGTTCATCTACGGATGATCAGCAACTCCACCTCTGTGGGCGGATTTAAGGGGATGACCGGAAAGGACGTCCTGCTGGATGATGGAGTCTTCGAGGTCACACTCATCAAAAAGCCGAAGAACCCGATCGAGTTAAACGAGATCATCGCATCGTTGATCAATCTTGTGGACGATACGGACATGATCTACTCGTTTAAGACCAGCGAGGTGCGGTTCACGGCGAAGAATACGATTCCGTGGACGCTGGACGGGGAATTCGGCGGCGACCATGAGGAGGTTGTGGTGAAGAACCTGTGCAGGGCGGTCGAGATTATGGTGCCGCAGGGCGAGTGAGAGACCTTGTCGGGAAGTATGTTTTGTTAAAAATTTAACTTTATTTTTTACAGGAAGTAATATATAATAGCGGTAGGGTAAAACAACTGCCGCATTGCGGTAAATTGATTAAGTTATGGAGGAATTCATTATGTTAGTATCTGCAAAAGAAATGTTAGAAAGCTGGTCATTATGCAGTAGGTCAGTTCAACATCAACAACCTTGAGTGGACAAAGTCTGTTCTCCTGACAGCAGAAGAGTTACAGTCTCCGGTAATTCTTGGTGTTTCCGAGGGCGCTGGTAAGTATATGACCGGTTTCGGTACAGTTGCAGCGATGGTAAAGGCAATGCATGATGAGCTCGGTATCACAGTTCCGGTTGCACTTCATCTGGATCATGGTACATACGAAGGATGCTACAAGTGCATCAAGGCCGGATTTACATCCATCATGTTCGATGGTTCCCACTATCCGATCGACGAGAACGTTGAGAAGACCAAGGAGCTGGTTCAGGTTGCACATGCAATGGGAATGTCCATCGAGGCGGAGGTTGGTGCAATCGGCGGCGAGGAAGACGGCGTAATCGGAATGGGCGAATGTGCGGATCCCAACGAGTGCAAGCGTGTAGCTGATCTTGGTGTAGATATGCTCGCAGCAGGTATCGGTAACATTCATGGAAAATATCCGGCAAACTGGAAGGGCTTAAGCTTTGAGACTCTGGATGCAATCCAGCAGAAGACAGGCGTTATGCCGTTAGTTCTTCACGGTGGTACAGGTATCCCGGCTGACATGATCAAGAAAGCAATCTCTCTCGGTGTTGCAAAGATCAATGTAAATACCGAGTGCCAGTTAGCATTTGCAGAAGCTACACGTAAATATATCGAAGCAGGCAAAGACCTGGAAGGCAAGGGCTATGACCCGCGTAAACTTCTTGCTCCTGGCGCAGAGGCAATCAAGGCAACTGTAAAAAGAGAAGATGGAGCTGTTCGGTTCCGTAGGTAAGGCAAACGACTAATTCTTTATGGAATGAAGTTGTTTTGTCGGACAACAGAATTTTTTCACAATAATTTGACTAGAACTTTATTATTTTTGTTAGAAGTGTAAAAATTAAAAATATATAAAGTTTTCGCTTGCATTTCGTTTTAAAAAGTATTATCTTAATACCAACAAAACGATGTGAGCGATGAACAAGGGTGTTCCAATAGACTTGGAATGCCCTTTTTTTCTGTATACAGAACTTTACATGAAGTTCTGGTTGAAATCCGACAGGAAATCGCGTACATTAGAATAAGCAAGTCTGGTCTTAGGGGATTGGATTAGTGAGAAGAAAGGATGTAGAAGATGAGCGAAACAGGATACCTTAATGCAGCAGAGATTTTCGGTGAAAACGTATTCAACGATGCAGTAATGCAGGAACGTCTTCCGAAGAAAGTCTACAAGAAGTTAAAGGAAGTAATCAACGAGGGAAAAGAACTGGATCTCGAGACAGCGGATGTTGTCGCACATGAGATGAAAGAGTGGGCGATTGAAAAAGGAGCAACACACTATACACACTGGTTCCAGCCGCTGACTGGTACGACTGCAGAAAAGCACGATTCTTTTATCACAGCACCGATGCCGAACGGTAAAGTGCTGATGAGCTTTTCCGGTAAGGAATTGATCAAGGGCGAGCCGGATGCTTCTTCTTCCCGTCAGGAGGTCTTAGAGCAACATTTGAAGCCAGAGGCTATACCGCATGGGATTGTACATCACCGGCATTCGTGAGACAGGATGCAGCAGGCGCAACTCTTTGTATTCCAACCGCTTTCTGTTCTTACACAGGTGAGGCGCTTGACCAGAAGACACCGCTTCTCCGCTCTATGGAAGCAATCAATGAGCAGTCACTTCGCTTATTAAAATTATTCGGAAATACTACATCAAAGAAAGTAACACCGTCCGTTGGACCGGAGCAGGAATACTTTATCGTAGACCGCGAGAAGTATTTACAGAGAAAGGATCTCATCTTTACCGGACGTACCTTATTCGGAGCAATGCCGCCGAAGGGACAGGAGATGGACGATCACTATTTCGGATCGATTCGTGAGCGCATCGGTGCGTACATGAAGGACGTCAATGAGGAACTCTGGAAGCTTGGCGTTACGGCAAAGACACAGCACAACGAGGTGGCTCCTGCACAGCACGAACTTGCTCCGATCTACGCAGAGGCGAACGTGGCAGTCGATCACAACCAGCTCATTATGGAGACATTGAAGAAAGTTGCCGGCCGTCATGGTTTACAGTGTCTGCTTCATGAGAAGCCATTCGCAGGTGTGAACGGTTCCGGTAAGCACAACAACTGGTCGATCACGACAGACGATGGCATCAACCTCTTAGAGCCGGGCAAGACACCGCATGAGAACATCCAGTTCCTGTTAGTCCTTACCTGCATCTTAAAAGCAGTAGATAGGCATGCAGATCTCTTGAGAGAGGCAGCAGCAGATGTCGGAAACGATCACAGATTAGGAGCAAACGAGGCACCGCCAGCAATCGTATCCATATATCTTGGTGAGCAGCTGCAGGATGTGCTTTCACAGCTGATCAGCACTGGTGAGGCAACACACAGTATCTCCGGCAAGAAGTTAGAGACCGGTGTTAAGACGCTTCCGGATTTCATGAAGGATGCAACCGACCGTAACCGTACATCGCCGTTTGCATTCACAGGCAATAAATTCGAGTTCCGTATGGTAGGTTCCCAGGATTCCATCGCCCAGTCGAACGTGGTACTCAACACGATCGTGGCAGAGGCATTTGCAGAGGCATGCGACGTCTTAGAGAAGGCAGATGACTTTGACATGGCAGTACATGATCTGATCAAGGAGTATGCAACCGAGCATCAGCGCATCGTATTCAACGGCAACGGCTACTCCGACGAGTGGGTAGCAGAGGCAGAGAAGCGCGGTCTTCCGAACATCTGCTCCATGGTAGATGCGATCCCGGCACTCAACACAGAGAAGGCAGTGACACTGTTTGAGAAGTTCAAGGTATTTACCAAGGCTGAGCTGGATTCCCGTGTGGAGATCGAGTATGAGACCTACGCAAAAGAGATCAATATCGAGGCAAAGGCAATGATCGACATTGCTGCAAAGCAGATCATTCCGGCAGTTATCAAATATACAACGGTACTGGCACAGTCCATCAATGCCGTAAAGAGTGCATGCGGCGCAGATATCAGCGCGCAGACAGAGATCCTCACAGAGGTATCCGATCTTCTGGCAGACGCACAGAATGCTCTCGACAAGTTAAAGGATGTGACAGAGAAAGCATCTGCAATGGATGAGGGCAGAGAGCAGGCTGTATACTACAGAGATACGGTAAAGACAGCGATGGATGAACTCAGAGCGCCGGTAGATAAGCTCGAGATGTTAGTTGATAAGTCAATGTGGCCGATGCCGTCCTATGGAGATTTGATTTTCGAGGTATAACTGCTACCATAAACCTTCTAAAAAAAAATCCCCCCTAAAGGGAGAAAAACTCCCCGAAGGGGAGGATTGCCAGGTGACAACCGTCACCTGGCAGATTATGAAAAAGTTTTGTGGGTAGTAACAAATACTGATAACTATCATTTGTATGGTTATAGTATATGGAGCAGAAATGAAAATTTCATGTTTACAGGATGAAAGATTTTTGAATCTTAAATGAATAAACTGTGAACAGCAGAGGGATGGGAGCAGCGCTTTCGCTAAAACTGAATATAAAGGAGGAGCTTGGCATGAAAAAACTGGAAATTATTATTAAGCCGGAAAAACTGGAAGACTTAAAGGGCGTGCTGGATACCGAGGAAGTAAACGGTTTGAATATCGTCAACAGCATGGGCTATGGTAACCAGAAGGGAATTATTAAGAACTACCGCGGTGCAGAGTATTCCGTGAATCTGCTTCCGAAGATCAAAGTCGAGACGGTTGTGGCAGACGAAGTTGCACCGAAGCTGATTGACAAGATCGTAGATGAGATTAACACCGGACATTTCGGAGATGGTAAGATCTTCGTGTATGATGTCGAAGATGCAATCCGTATTCGTACAGGTGAGCATGGCACGAAAGCATTGTAAGCCTGTTTAAGGAGTGCTGTTATAGGAGGAATTGAGGAGCCTTCTATAGGAGCGATGAAGGAGCACTACAGATTATTATGAAAAAATCAAATATTGTAACATATTATCAAAGGGGATAATAGAGAACACAGGAATGTCTGTGATCGCTGTTATCCTCTTTTTTTGCAGGAGGATAAGCTTATGGATATGAGTGTATGGTTCCTTATGGGAACAGCGTTAGTCTTTTTTTATGCAATGTGGATTCGCCATGGTAGAGGCAGGATTTACGAGAGCAAAGAACGTCGGAAATATCACGATGAAGAACCTGATGGATTTCTGTATCGGAACCGTGGCGTTTTATCTGCTCGGTTACAACCTTTTGTGCGGCGATGGAAAATTTGTCGGCTGGGGACTGAACCCGTTTACGAATTTCGGCGAGACCGACTGGTCGGCGTTTGTGTTTAACCTGGTATTTTGTGCAACCGCTGCAACGATTGTATCCGGTGCCATGGCAGAGAGGACAAAGTTCATTACCTACTGTATCTACAGTTTTATCATCAGCTTATGTGTGTACCCGATCGAAGCTCACTGGGTATGGGGCGGTACACCGTGGCTGACAGATATGGGATTTACAGATTTCGCGGGCTCTGCCTGCATCCATATGGTTGGTGGTATCACTGCTTTCATCGGTGCGGCAATGTTGGGACCGCGTATTGGAAAATATGACAAGAACGGCAAGCCGAAGCCTATTCTCGGTCACAACCTGTTGATCGGTGCCCTTGGCGTATTTATTCTCTGGTTCGGCTGGTACGGCTTCAACGGCGCAGCAGCAACCGACACCATGCAGCTGTCACAGATTTTTGCAACCACAACGATTGCACCGGCAGTTGCAACCGTAACCGCAATGCTTTATACCTGGATCAGAAACGGAAAACCGGATGTGTCCATGTCCTTAAACGGTTCGCTGGCAGGCCTTGTGGCAATCACAGCCGGATGCTCGAACGTAGATGCAATCGGAGCTTTTATTATCGGAGCAGTCGCAGGTGTGCTTGTCTGCGTGGCAGTATACTTTATTGAGGATAAACTGAAAGTAGATGATCCGGTCGGTGCAGTGGCAGTACACGGCTGCAACGGTATCTGGGGTACCCTCGCGGTAGGATTCTTTGATTACAAGGACGGACTGTTCTACGGCGGCGGTGTACATCACCTTGCCATCCAGTGTCTGGGAATCCTCTGCATCGCAGGATGGACGATCATCACAATGACAATCGTGTTTACCGTATTAAAGAAAACGATCGGTCTCAGAGTCACCGCAGAGGAGGAGATCGAGGGTCTTGACTCGACAGAGCATGGATTAGAGTCCGGCTATCCGGATTTCGTATCCAGAGAGTTACATTAATATGCACTAATCTAATTTGATTAGATTGGTGAATCTAATCCCCTTAGTTAGTATATACGTCAACGCGGGAACGCCCGGCAGATTGCCGGGCGCTTTCGCGTTTTTGACTGTAAAGTCCATAAATTGTGATTGTATAGTAAATACGAAGAAAAAAATCTGCGAAGGCAGTTTTGCGGATAGAATATCTGAGGGAGAAAGTGGAGAAGAAGTCTATTGAATAGTTGGGGACATTCTATTATAATTCAAGATAAGAAAATAAACGAAAAGTAGTGTGGGAAATATCAGCAGATATAGGGTTGGAAAAATAATTTGAGACCTGTGGAAGAAGTAAAGGCAACGACATAGGAGGAATGTGATATGGGACAGGACGATACAAAGCATAATCTGCTGTTCATCAGCAAGTATCCCCAGATCATTCATGAATTTACAGATGCGATGAAGGATCGGGATATTGAGATTGAGACGGCGATAAACGGCATAGAGGCGGCGGCAAAGATCAAGAAAAAGAATTACGACATCGTGATAACGGGACTATCCCTGGAGGGGTACAACGGGGAGCAGATCATAACGTATCTGAACAAGACGGCACCCAGTACCGTTTGTATCATCTATACGACCACAATCAGTTCGGCGCAGCTTCATTTCTTCATCAACGAGCGGAATGTATTCCGTGTATTTTTACGTCCGGTAGACTTCCGTGGAGCATTCTGGGAGGCGCTTGAGGAGGCGTATGAATATCATGCCGTGCAGGTCAAAAATGAGGAGGATACAGGCGCGCGGAGACAGGAGCAGGAAAAGCAGGAGCGCGAGATTGAGATCATGGATCAGCGCATGCGCAGTCAGCGCCAGGCCAGAGAGACGACGAATCGTTATATGAAGCGGCTGGCAGGACTTACGATCAAAGAATACACGCCGGCGGCACTCAGCGCGGAGGCCAGAGGGCATCTGGAGCGTATTGAGGCGAGAACCATCGATTTTTGCAGTGAGCAGGGAGAACATGCAGCGGAATCGCTGGACAAGGCGGAGGAGATACTGCAGACGGTAAGATCCTTTACAGAGAATTAAAACATGACAGATAAAAAAATGCGCCCGGGTTTTGAGAGTTTCAAAAACCGGGCGCATTTTTTATTGACTGCCGTCGGCGTTGTCGCCGGTATTCTCAGCAGAGCCGCCGGTATTGTCACCGGTGGTCTGATTCTCACCCGTCGATGTGCCGCTGTCACCCGGGAGGTGCTGTTGTCTGTGGTTCCGGTATTGGTATCCTGCGACGGGAGATCCGTCACGCCCGGAACAGGTGTGTACGGCGTCGACTCATACGGTGTGGACGGTGCATTGTGCATCGTACAGGTATTGGCGAGAGCCTCTTCGGTCAGAAGATAAGGAGCATCCTCTGTGTTCGCAGAGCCGCCAATCACGTATACGCCGGTTGCGTAGGTGTTCGGACAATTTGCGCCGGCGAGCTGTCCGGAATCCGCACAGATGTTGGCCAGAATATGGTGGTCACAGTAATCGGTCGGTGCCGTGCCGGTTGCAAAATATTCGGTATATGCCATGTTGCCGCGCGGATCGTTCGTACATACGCCGTCGATGGCAAGCTTTCCGGATTCTTTGCAGACGGTAGCAGTGACGATGCCGTCCGGTTTTTCAAAGTCCGCAAAAGGAAGATCCTCGTGAATCCGGCTCATGACCGCTTTCCAGATCTTCTTCGGATAGGTGGTCTGTCCGCTGTTCTGAACGGCATTGTCGTCATAGCCGCCCCATACCACGCAGGTGTAATAAGGTGTGAATCCGGCAAACAGGGCATCACGGTTCTTGGTGGTGGTACCGGATTTTCCTGCCTGCGCCATGCTGCTTCCGAAGTAGGCCGGCGTACCGGTTCCCTGTGTCATGACGTCCTTCATGGCGTCGGTCAGAAGCCATGCAGTGGTCTCCTTCAGGACGGTGTGCGATTCCGGTGCCGTATTGTCAAGCAGTACATTTCCGTCATGATCCAGAATTCTTGTATAGAATTTTGGCTTGATGTAGGTTCCGCTGTTGGCGATGGTGGCGTAAGCGGCGGTCAGCTCCAGGTTGGTGACACCGTTGGTGAGACCTCCGAGTGCCAGTGTCTCGTTGCCGCTCTCGTCGATGCCGACGGTGGTAAAACCAAAGTTGCGGATGTAATCGTAACCCAGGGAAGGACCAATCTGCGCCAGCGTCTTAACCGCTACGACGTTGATGGAATCAATGATACCTTCGCGCAGTGTGGTGAAACCGCGGTAGCGCTTGTCGTAGTTATTTACCGCTCCGCCCTGTCCGGAACCGTAATTGTACGGCGCATCATCCTGAACATCGGCAAGTGTGAGACCTCCCGCGTCCAGTGCAGGTGCATAGGCAGCGATAATCTTAAAGGTGGAACCCGGCTGTCTTGTGGTGTCCGTTGCACGGTTTAACGTCTTGTTGGCCGTCTTGTCGCCGCGTCCGCCGACGAGCGCTTTGACTTCTCCGGTGGACTGATCCATGACGGTTAAGGCAGCCTGCGGCTGAACGGTAAAGGTAAGCGTCTCGCTGCCGTCCACAACGACGTCGCCGTCCTGCATAAGATCCGTCTTATACTGCTCGATCGCTGCGCGGGCGTCATCCTCGCTGGCAAAGTTGATGCTGTAGTTCTTGTTTGACTTCTGATAATAGGAAAGCATCGTCTGCTGGCTGTAATTTGAGATGGTGCCGTCCGGGGATTGGATCGATACGCGGTAGGAGAAGGATACCTTCGGATCGGTCGGGTAGTTCTCCAGATTGTTGACCTCTTCATCGCAGATATTCTGGATATCCGGGTCCTGCGTGGACTCGATGGTAAGTCCGCCCTGATAGAGAGCTTTGTAAGCCTGCGTCTCCGTGTAGCCCAGACGGTCGATCATATCCTGAACGATCTGATCCGTCATCTCATCTACGAAATAGGAATTGATATTCTCATCCTGTGACTCGACATTGACGACCTGAATCCGGTCGTACACATTGTCCGCAACGGCCTCATCATACTCGCTCTGTGAGATATAGCCCTGGTCAAGCATGTTGTTCAAGACCTTCTGCCGCCGCTCCTTATTGTGATCCGGATGCGTGATCGGATTGTAATAACTCGGGCTCTGGGTGATTGCAGCGAGCACGGCGCACTCGGAGAGTGTCAGCTCCGAGACATCTTTTCCGAAATAGCGCTCCGATGCGACGCCGACGCCCAGCGTATTCTGACCAAGATTGATAGCGTTTAAATAATTTTCCAGAATCCAGTCCTTGTCCACAACCTTTTCCAGCTGGAGAGCCAGGTACTGTTCCTGGAATTTTCGCTCGAACTTGTCCGCCATGGACTGTTCGCTTGTCCACTGGGTAAACACGGTATTTTTGAGCAGCTGCTGTGTGATGGTACTTGCGCCCTCCGAAAAATGAAAACCGGATGCGACGCCTTTTAATCCCGCACGCAGAATACCCTGCAGATCGATACCGTTGTGATCGTAAAAACGCTCATCCTCGATCGCAACAAAAGCATGCTGCAGATTGATCGGAATCTCGTCGATCGTCACGTATTTACGGTTGGAACCGGACGCAACGAGCGTTGCGGTCTGGTTGCCCTGGTTGTCTAACACGGTCGTAAGGTATCCAGTCGGGGTTGCATCAATATCTTCGATTGATGGAGCGGAAGCAATAATTCCGGAGATCACTCCGAACGCGGAACATCCGCCGACAATCACGACTGCAAAAAAGCATATAAGCAATGCCTTACAAAAAATTACGTTGAATTTTTTGCGAATCATGGTACCCTTGGAAGCAAGTTCATGCTCGCGCTTCCGAGTACGTTTCTTTCCATAATTCATAGTAGGCCTCCTTTTCTGATTCACCATCAATGTATTATACCAAAGAACTGTGTCAGAATAAAGAAAAAACTGAAAATACGGACATTCTTCACAGTTTCTTAAGGATTCGTATTGCAAAAAAGAAAGCTGCCGTGTTACTATTTGAAAAGAGTGGAAAGCGAAGGGAAAGGACCCGGGTGGCGGGATTGTGGATCATATGAAGACAGTGTATATCGGCGGCGAGGGTGAGATTGTAGAAAAGAAGTCCAGATTTATAGCGACGGTCCGGCCGGTTGCCTCGGAGGAGGAGGCGGTGGCATTCATCGCGGAGATGAAGAAAAAATACTGGGACGCCAGACACAACTGTTCCGCATTTGTGATCGGAGACCGGCAGGAGTTAAGCCGCTGTTCGGATGACGGTGAGCCGGCGCAGACGGCGGGCAGACCGATGCTTGATGTGCTGCTGCGGGAGGAGATTCACAACGTGGCGGTCGTGGTTACACGGTATTTCGGCGGCGTGCTGCTCGGCACCGGCGGTCTGGTGCGGGCGTATCAGGGAGCCGTGCAGGCGGGGCTTGCGTCGAGTACCATTATAGATAAGAAGGAAGGCATACAGCTTACGGTAGGCACGGACTATACCGGGCTTGGAAAGCTGCAGTATCTGATCGCGCAGCAGAACCTCACGCTGATCGACACCGTGTATACAGAAAAAGTGGAACTTCAGCTTATGGTTCCGGCAGAACAGCAGCAGGAAGTGGAAAAAGAAATTGTGGAGGCGACGAACGGAAGCGCCCGGATTTCCTGGGGTGAGAAGGTGTTGTACGCACTCGTAGACAAAAAAAAATTGAAATTTTTGAAAAAAACACTTGATTTTTTCTGCCGACCTGTTATAATAGCTTTTGTTGACAGCACTTAGGGCTATCGCCAAATGGTAAGGCAACGGACTCTGACTCCGTCATTTCAAGGTTCGAATCCTTGTAGCCCTGCTTCTAAGACCTCATGAACGATGTTCATGAGGTCTTTTCTTTATCCGGCATCTGCGTCCCATCATTGAAAAACCTGTCCCCCTGTGTTACTATTACTACGATAATAACAGACACAGGCATTGAAAGAAGGGACTCCATGTATCAGTTTGAAAGTCGCGTACGTTACAGTGAAGTGGACAGCGAACGGCATTTGACACTGCCGGCGGTGATGGATTATCTGCAGGATTGCTGCACCTTCCAGTCGGAAGATATGAATATCGGCGTGGAATATCTGGCAGAGCAGAAGCAGGCGTGGGTACTGTCTTCCTGGGAGATTAAGATCAGACGTTACCCGGTTATGGGAGAGAAAATCTGCGTGGAGACATGGCCGTATGCATTTAAGGGATTTTATGGATACCGTAATTTCCGGATCACGAACGGACAGGGAGAGGAACTGGTGCTTGCGAATTCTGTCTGGGTTTACATGGATATGGAACGGATGCGCCCGATGCGTATCCCGGAGAAAGTGGCGGATGCCTACCGACCGGAGATCGGAGAAGAACTGCCGGGCGAGGGGCGCGAGAAAGCTATCGGTTCCGGAGGGCGGAACTGAGATGCCGCCGGTTCCGGTGGCGGGATTTTTTATTGACACCAACCACCACATGAACAACGGGAAATACATTCTGGTGGCAAAGGAATCTGTGCCGGAGGATTTTGCAATCGGCGGCGTGCGGGCAGAGTACCGACGTGCGGCAATGCTGGGCGACGTGCTGTATCCGGTTGTTGCGGTGGCAGAGGAAAAGATAACGGTGGTGCTGACTGACGGTGGAGACCAGATCTATGCGATCGTGGAATTTGCGGCGGCAGAGAAGAATTGATGGAAAATGAGGATCGAGATGAAATTAGGCGAATATCAGAAGTTAAAAGTGATCAAAAAAGTAGAATTTGGAGTCTATCTGGCGGAGCATGAGGGAGATGAGACGCGTGTGCTTCTGCCGCAGAAGCAGGTGCCGGCGGACGCAAAGCTCGGGGATGAGATCGAAGTATTCCTGTACAAGGATTCCAAGGACCGCATCATTGCGACGACCAACCAGCCGAAACTGACGCTTGGCGGACTGGCGGTGCTTGAGGTTGCCGAGATTGGAAAAATCGGTGCGTTCCTGGACTGGGGACTGGAAAAAGACCTGTTTCTTCCATATAAAGAGATGACGAAAAAGGTGCAGCCGGGGGATGAGGTTCTGGTGACGCTCTACATCGATAAGAGCCGCAGACTCTGTGCAAGCATGAAAAAGCTGTACGACCTGATGCGCACGGATTCTCCTTATAAAAAAGGAGACACGGTAAACGGACGGATCTACGAGTTCGGTCATGATTTCGGAACGTTTGTGGCAGTGGATGATTGCTACTCGGCGATGATACCGGCACATGAGGACTGCAGCCATCTTCAGATCGGCGATGTGATTGAGGCGAAGGTCACCGGGGTGAAGCCGGACGGCAAGCTTGACATCACGATGCGGGAAAAGGCATATCTGCAGATGGATGCGGACGCCGAGAAGGTCATGGAAGTGATTGAGGAATTCGCGGGCGTGCTTCCGTTTACGGACAAGGCTTCACCGGAAGTCATCATGCGTGAGACGGGGCTGAGCAAAAATGCATTCAAGCGTGCGGTCGGCAGACTGTACAAGGAGCGCCGCATCGAGATTACGGAGCGCGCAATCCGCAAATTATAGTAGCATCGCTGTTTCAGGTGTGCTATGATAGATGAAATCGACAGACTATAAGAAAGAAGGAATACAGCATGAAAAATGTAATCAGCACGGACAAGGCACCGGCAGCGATCGGACCATATTCCCAGGCGATTGAGGTAAACGGCATGGTATACACATCCGGTATTATTCCGGTTGTACCGGCAACAGGCGAGATCCCGGAGGGATCTGTGCGCAGGCAGAGCAGGCGCTGACGAATCTGTCCCATCTGCTTGAGACAGCAGGCACCAGCATGGCGAACGTGGTAAAAACAACCGTATTTATTAAGGAAATGAATGATTTCGCAGCGATCAACGAAGTATATGCGACATTTTTCGAGGGCGCGTACCCGGCGAGAAGCTGCGTTGAGGTGGCACGTCTTCCGAAGGACGTTATGCTCGAGATCGAAGCGATTGCTACCAAATAATTGCTGCGACAGGAACAGGAATACCTGAGACTGCCGGAGGAGATCTGGAACAAAAAAGACGCGGCACACTGTTACATCGTGTGCCGCGTCTTTTCTTTTCAGAGAGCATCTGTTACATGATCCCTATACGTACATATCGATATTGCCGCCGAGCTCCGGGTTCACCGAATGTTCCATCATCTGAATCATGGAGGCGCCCATCTGCTGGGTCAGGTCTAATGACTGGCTGAGAACGGCCGTGCCGACTGCATAGGCGAGACTGCCGGAGCTGACAGAAGAACCGGAGTCGTAGGCCGTCAGTGTGCCAAGCGCCAGATCAACATTGGAAAAATCCATACGAATCCCACCTTTCCTTCTTATGATAGCTTTATTATGCCACAGATGGAGGAGAATGGCAATTATGAAAAATGCAACAAATTATAAAACCGGAAAGGCATAAGGCAGCAGCAGGAAGGGAAAATCTGGGAGCATATGTAACCCGGATTTGTCGGAAAATGGCGCAGATTGTGGAAAAGACGTGTCGAAAAAAGAAAATATTGTGTAAAATCCGCGGAGTATTACAAAATATAGCGGGTTGACATCATATAGACGCTTTGTTATAATAACCATGTAATAAATGTAACAAATTTGTAATAAATCCGTTGGAGGCATTCATGAACAGAAGAACACTGAGAGCTACAGGGATTGTATTGACTGGAATGTTATTGGCAGGAGATCCTGTATCTATGATATATGCAGCACCGGTTGCGGGTGTGTCCGTTGCTACCACAGCAGAAGCAGTGGCAGTCGGAACGGGAAGCAGCAGCCCGAGCGCAGGCGTTTCGCTTGCAGTGGCAGATTGTCTGGTCGCAAGCAATGAGGAAGTGGCGCAGGAAGCAGCAGCGCAGCAGGAACAGGTAAGCGAGAATGAGACACCGGTGGTAGAGTCCGAATATGCAGACATTGCCATTGCGCAGGTAGATAACTACGTAAACGTGCGTACCGAGCCGAACACAGAGAGCGAGGTAGTCGGTAAGCTTTACAATAATTCAGCGGCAACGATTTTACAGACCACAGAGGATGGCTGGTATGAGATCACATCTGGCAATGTTACCGGTTATGTGAAGTGTGAGTACGTGGTTGCCGGAGATGAGGAACTTGCAAAGTCTGTAAGTACCCGCTATGCAAAAGTTACGACGACAACGCTTTATGTGCGTACAGAGCCGTCCACAGATGCAGCGGTTTTAACCATGGTTCCGATTGAGGATGACCTTGTGGTAACCGATGAGTCCATTCCGGGCTGGGCACTTGTGACGACAGAAGAGGGAGACGGCTATGTATCCACCGATTATGTCACATTGACGACAGAGTATGTGCAGGCGGAGTCCAAAGCAGAAGAGGAAGCACGTCTTGCGAAGGAAGAGGCAGAGCGTGAGGCGGCGGCAGCAGCGGCAGCTAGCGCCAGAAAGAAGAACTCTGAGAGTTCATCCAGTTCATCCAGCTCCTCAGATTCCAGTGCATCCTACAGTGCACCGACCAGTTCAAACGGTCAGGCAGTTGCAAGCTATGCATGTCAGTTTGTCGGTAATCCGTATGTATATGGCGGAAGCAGCCTTACGAATGGAACGGACTGTTCCGGATTTGTTATGAGTGTGTATTCAGCATTTGGAATTGGTCTTCCGCATTCATCCAGTGCGTTGAGAGGCTGTGGTTATGAAGTAAGCCTTTCATCTGCACAGCCGGGTGACATTGTATGTTACAGCGGACATGTTGGAATCTATATCGAAATGGAACGATCGTGCATGCCAGCACACCGTCCAGCGGTATCACTTACTCCAGTGTTACCTACCGCAGCCCGATCTGTGTAAGAAGAATTTTCTAAACGAGAATATAAAATGGGACTATCACTTGTGATAGTCCCATTTTTGCGTCATAAGAAGAGGAAGAGAAGCGGAAGCTCTTTTGATTTTCAGTTACATTCTGCCTGATAACGAAGGGACATGATTTTCTCAATATTGCACCCCAAAACGCAGGATTATTGCAAAAAATGAAGGAATAGGACAAAAGGCACAGTCTATACAATGTGCACAAATTGTAAAAAATGAAAAAGGAAAACTGACTAAATGAGTGTGAATTGCAAAAAAAGTTATCCACAATGCAGAAACGGAAAAACAGGAAAAATCGAGTTATACACGAAGTTATTCACATTATCCACAGAAAAGTGGGAAAAAAAATCTGGTTTACATAGTAAAATAATCGAATGTCTGTTTTGTGAAGAAATAATAAAGTTGTCCGATTTCGTGGAAAGTTTGGAAAAGTTATTGACATTTCAAATATAAAATAATTATAAAAAAAGCAGTAAAAAGAAGTCTGTAAATTTGACTGGAATGGAAGAATCTTGAAATACGAATACAAGTTTGCTATACTAAAAACATATCTTTCGCAGACGAAGGTATGTTTTTTCAAATAATGGTAATGATATAGGTGCACAATGATTAAAAAATAGATATTATGGGGATCGGTCTTGACAACTATACCGTGCGGGAATCGATGCGGCAGGTCGAGAACTATCTGAGTAATGATGTTTTAAATACAATCGAAAACATTTCCATGCAGATGCTGATTGCGTCAGGGACGGACCCGGTGGTACACAACGTGATCTCGGAGCTGGATCTTTCCGTCATTGGGGAGAAGGAGATCTTAAAGGCGGCGGATGCGGACAGCATGCAGCGTGTGCAGGAGACGGAGCAGAATGATTTTTCATATGAATTCTATCGGAGGATCGAGCGCAATAAGCGGAGCATTCTTTGTGCTGGGACAGACGGAGGAGGGCGTGCAGAAGGTCAAAGCGGAACTGCAGGAAGCATTCCCGAAGCTGATTCTGGCGGGAGAATATGCACTGGAAAATTGTGTGGGGAATCTGGATGCCGTCATCAATGAGATGAATGCGACGACGCCGGATGTGATCGTTTCGATTCTGCCGTCTCCGCTGCAGGAACATTTTTTCGCGGAGCATAAGGATAAGATGAGCGCGACCATATGGTTCGGCATGGGAGAACTCGGCGTTCATGGAAAAAAGCATGGACTTGGAAGTTTCGTTAAGAACCGGCTGCATCTGGGAAGATTGAAGAACAGTATGAACAAGTATCAGGATCAGGAAAAGTTCGGGGAAGCGGAGTGAAAAAGAGGAAATGCATAAAAAAAAAAAATGCATTTCCTCTTTTTTTTTGCTGTTTTGCATTAAAATATAGCTTAGATATTTTTGTTCCGAGGTAGAAAGGCGGCTTTTTATTGTGAAAGTTGCTCATAGGGAAGAAACACAGTGACCGGACAGAAGAGTTTCAGCAGAAGCAGGATGAGAAGGAGCGGAGCTTATGATTTCAAATCAAATACTTCAGAATACAATCGATGGATTAAAGGGAATAACAAGGATAGATCTGTGCATTATTGATGTGGAGGGGAAGGTGTTAGCAGCCACTTTTCCGGAGGCGGATCAGTACATTGAGCCGGCGCAGGCGTTCGTGGAGTCACCGGCAGACAGCCAGGTGGTGAACGGATATCAGTTTTTCAAGGTATTTGATGAGCACCAGCTTGAGTATATTCTTCTGGCAAGCGGAGACAGCGATGATGTATACATGGTGGGAAAGATTGCCAGTTTCCAGATCCAGAATCTTCTGGTAGCATATAAGGAGCGGTTCGATAAGGATAATTTTATCAAGAACCTGCTGCTCGACAACCTGTTGCTGGTTGATATTTATAACCGTGCCAAGAAGCTTCACATCGACACCGAGGTGCGCCGCGTGGTATTCATTGTGGAGACGAACCGCGACAAGGACGGCAATGAACTGGAGAAGATCCGCGGAATCTTCGGCACGAAGACGAAGGATTTTGTCACAGCAGTCGACGAGAAGAATGTTATCGTTGTGAAGGAAGTCGGCGAGAACGAAGGTTACGAGGAGCTGAACAAGATCGCGGAGAGCATGGTCAACCTGTTCCGTGCGGATGCGGACAGCGACGTTCATGTGGCATACGGAACGATTGTCGGCGAGATCAAAGAGGTATCCAGATCCTACAAGGAGGCGCGGATGGCACTTGATGTCGGCAAGATCTTCTTCGAGGAGAAGGATGTAATCGCTTACTCCACACTCGGTATCGGTCGTCTGATCTACCAGCTGCCGATTCCGCTGTGCAGCATGTTCATCAAGGAGATTTTTGACAATAAGTCCCCGGATGATTTCGATGAGGAGACGCTGACGACGATCAACAAGTTCTTTGAGAACAGCCTGAACGTCTCCGAGACTTCCAGACAGCTTTACATCCACAGAAACACGCTGGTGTACCGTCTGGACAAGCTGCAGAAGAGCACGGGACTGGACCTTCGCGTGTTTGAGGACGCGATCACCTTTAAGATTGCCCTGATGGTCGTAAAATATATGAAGTATATGGAGTCTCTGGACTACTAATTCTTAAAATTTGCATACGGGTATTGCAACAACTGCATACATTGAGTAGACTATATGGGATGGGACAGAGCATTTGATTCTCGGAACCATCGGAGATGCATACAGAAATGAGGTAATTTCATGATAAAGTTAGAGCATGTCAGCAAGTCGTACTCTGCGGGAATTCCTGCACTTAATGACGTGAGTCTTAACATTGAGGAGGAGAGTTTGTATTTGTTGTCGGTGACAGCGGTTCGGGCAAGTCGACGCTGATCAAGCTCCTGTTGAAGGAACTGGAACCGACGGAGGGAACCATTACAATCAATGGCAGAAAATTAAATAAAATCAGACGAAGACAAATCCCGAAATTCCGCCGCAACATTGGGGTGGTTTTTCAGGATTTCCGATTGTTAAAGGATAGAAGTATTTATGACAATGTAGCCTTTGCACAAAAGGTCATTGGCGAATCAACCGCTCCATCAAGAAAAAAATGTTCCAAAACTGTTGTCGATGGTGGGATTGGCGGCAAAATACCGCTCATACCCGAGACAGCTTTCCGGAGGGGAGCAGCAGCGTGTGGCGATTGCGCGCGCGCTGATTAACAAGCCGAAGATTCTGCTGGCGGACGAGCCTACCGGTAATCTTGATGCGAATAATGCATGGGAGATTATGAAGCTGATGGAGGAGATCAACGAGCAGGGGACAACGGTGGTTGTAGTAACACACAATCTGGAGATTGTGAAAGCGATGAATAAGCGTGTCATCACGATGCAAAAAGGCGTTGTGGTAGACGATACCGCTTCGGATCATTACGGTAAGGATACCTCTGTCGAACAGGACTGATCTGTTTGATGATTTCTTGGATGATGGAGGTGACGACGACTATGCGGATTAGTACGTTTTTTTATACAATTAAGCAGGGAATCGTGAATATCTGGAAGAACAAGCTGTTCTCACTGGCGTCGATCGCCACGATGACGGCATGCATTTTCCTGTTCGGTCTGTTCTATATGATTGTCGTGAACTTCCAGTCCATGGTAAAGGATGCGGAGTCCGGCGTGGCAGTGACAGTGCTGTTTGATGAGGGAATCTCGGATCAGCGGATCGAGGAGATCGGGGAGCTGATTTCGGAGAGACCGGAAGTATCACATTATGACTTTATCTCAGCAGATGAAGCATGGGAAAGCTTCAAGGAAGTTTACTTTGAGGGAAATGAAGCGGCGGCTGCAAGTTTTGCCGGCGATAACCCGCTGGCAAATTCCGCGAGCTATGCCATCTACATGAATGATATATCGATGCAGGACTCGCTGGTTACCTACCTGAAGTCCGTCGATGGAGTGCGTGAAGTAAAGCAGTCCCAGCAGGTGGCCAACACGCTGACCGACTTTAACAGTCTGATCGGGTACATCTCGGCGGGCGTCATCCTGATCCTGCTCGGTGTTGCCGTCTTTTTGATCAGCAATACGATCACGGTCGGTATCTCCGTCCGCAAGGAAGAGAGTGCGATCATGAAGCTGATCGGAGCGACGGATTATTTTGTGCGCGCACCGTTTGTGGTCGAAGGTATTGTAATCGGACTGATCGGAGCGGCAATTCCGCTTGGCATTCTGTACGCATTGTACGGGAAGATTGTAATGTACATCAGCGATAAGTTCAGCTTTATCAGCAATATGATGAAGTTCCTTAGCGTGAACGAGATTTTCCATAATCTGATCCCGGTGGCATTGATTCTGGGTGTGGGAATCGGTTTTATCGGAAGTCGCATCACAATTCGCAAGCATTTGAGGGTATAATGATAAGATGCCATACAGGAAACACATGAAGTTTACAATGATACGGAATAGCAGCGCTCGGACTGATTCTGGTGCTGGCGGCGGGCATACCGATCCAGGCATCGTCGGCTTCCACAGAGAAAGTGACGGAGGACGCCGCTTCCACAAAATCCCTGCAGGAGGCGCAGGACGAGAAAGCCCAGCTGGAAAAAGCGCTCAAAGAGGCGCAGAGCACGATTGAGGATCTCAGGGATTCCAAGGGTGATATCGAGAGCAAGGTAACAGAATTGAACCAGCAGCTGATAGATATATCCGCGCGGATCACGGATCTTGAGAATCAGCTGACGGCAAAGAGCGAGGATATCCAGGAGACGAAGGACGAGCTTGCCGGAGCCAAAGAGAGGGAAGCACAGCAGTACGCGGATATGAAGCTGCGGATTCAGTTCATGTATGAGAACGGGCAGACCTCTTATCTGGAGGCGCTTTTATCTTCCAGAAACATTTCTGAATTTTTAAATTCCGCAGATTATATCGCACAGATACAGAGCTATGACAGACAAAAGCTTACCGAGTACCAGGACACCGTGGAGTCGATTGTGAATCTGGAAGCCCAGCTGGAGCAGGAGTATACCGATCTGGAGGCACTCAAGTCGACGGTCGAGAGCAATAAAGCGACTGTTGCCGCTATGATGCGGCAGAAGGAGTCGGAGCTTGCGGACATCTCGGGAGATATTGAAGATGCGCAGAGCGACGCCGACTATTATGCGGCGGAGATTCAGGCGCAGGAAGAACTGATTGCGGCGATCAAGAGAGCGGAAGCGGAGAAAGCGGCAGCCGGGGTGGAGGAACATCCGTATACCGGAGGAGCGTTCCGGTGGCCGTGCCCGAGCAGCACACGGGTGACCAGCGATTATGGAACGAGAGTATCCCCGATGTCGGGAGCGTCGTCGAACCATAAGGGAATTGATATCGGAGCATCGTCGGGAGCGGACATTATCGCGGCGGCGGATGGAACGGTAACAGCGGCATCCTACAGCAGTGCGGCGGGCAATTATGTGATGATCGACCACGGCGGAGGACTCTACACCGTCTACATGCACGCATCATCCCTGCTGGTATCGCCCGGACAGACCGTGTCGGCGGGAGATGTGATCGCAAAAGTCGGAAGTACCGGCATTTCAACCGGAAGCCATCTGCATTTCGGAGTCTCTTTAAATGGAAGTTACGTCAGCCCGTGGAGTTACCTGGGTGGCTGATGGAGAAAGTACACGTAGGCATTGACCGAAATTCCCTGTCCTTGGACAGGGAATTTTTACATATCTTATTACGGATAGCATACAGAAATGAGGGAAACTATGGACGAACAAAGAGAAAATATGCAAAACGGCATGATAGAAAATGAGACAACCGGAGAGAAGAAGCCGGACGGCGGAAAAGAGCGCAGACGCCGTGGAATGGGAGCCGGCATCCTTCTTGGAATCTGCGGAACACTGGTCGTCGGAGCGCTTGGCATTTATCTGACCTGCCGCTTTACCGGAAGTCAGATACTCATCACCAATGCAGCGGCAGATACAGACACAACGCCCCTGCTGGATGCAAAGACAACGGCAAAGATCAACGAACTGTCGGCTTACATTGATCTGTATTATTATGAGGATACCGATATCCAGGATTTAAAGGACGGTCTGTATGCCGGACTGCTGGAGGGGCTGGATGACAGATATTCGGTTTACTATACGGCGGATGAGTATGCGCAGACGCAGGTCAGCATGACGGGGCAGTATTACGGAATCGGAGCGGGGCTTGCGCAGGATAAAGATACCATGCAGGTCACAATCACAAGGGTTTACGAGGGAACGCCGTCCGAGAGTGCAGGACTTCGCAACGAGGATGTGATTCTGTCGGTGGACGGAACCGAGGCGGATACGATGGATGTCACGGATCTCGTGAAGCTGATCCGCGGGGAAGCCGGGACGACGGTACATCTTGAGATCTACCGCCCGTCTACCGGAGAGAATCTCGTTTGACGTGGAGCGTGCCGATGTGACGCTGCCGAGTGTATCTTACAGATGTTAAATGATACGATCGGTTATATCCGGATTGAATCTTTTGAGAAGGATACGGCAAACCAGTTTGAGAAGGCGCTTGCCGAACTGGAAGGGGAAGGGCTTGCATCGCTGGTGGTCGACCTCCGCTATAACGGCGGCGGACTTGTCGATTCCGTGGTACAGATTCTTGACGATATTCTGCCGGAAGGTCTGATCGTCTACACGGAGGATAAGAACGGACACCGCGAGGAGTACCGCTCCAGCGGAGACACGCATTTTGACTATCCGATGGCGGTGTTGATCAATCAGGACAGTGCCAGCGCTTCCGAGATTTTTGCCGGAGCCATCAAGGATTACAACTACGGAACGCTGATCGGAACGACGACGTTCGGCAAGGGCATTGTGCAGAGCCTGTTCCCGCTGGAAGACGGGGACGCCATCAAGCTGACAACCGCGAAATATTTTACGCCGAACGGCAACTATATCCACGGTGTCGGAATCGATCCGGACATTGAACTGGAATATGAGTATCTCGATCCGGATGGAGAGCAGTATGAGATCCAGTACGATAATCAGGTGCAGAAGGCAATCGAAGTGCTGAGTGAGAAGACACAGAACGACTGATCGGAGTGAGGAGACGGGATGAAGCTTCGGATATACCGTGTGATAACAGGAGGACTTCTGCTTCTTTGTATGGTGATGATTTTCCGGTTTTCGGCACAGCCGGCATCGGAATCGGAGCAGGTCAGCGGTGGGGTTGCCTACCGCATTGTGGAAACATGGAGTCATCTGACAGGAACAGAATATACACAGAGCGAGATGGAGGCATATGCCGACCGGATTGATTATCCGGTGCGCAAGCTGGCGCATATGACAGAATATGGAATACTCTGTCTGCTGGCGTGCGCTTTTGTGCACGGATATTCCGGTAACTGGAAAGTGTGCGGGATTTCGGCGGCTGCGATCGCGGCGCTATATGCGGCAACCGATGAGATCCACCAGCTGTTTGTCCCGGGCGCGCCGGACGGTTCCCGGATGTGTGTATTGATACGCTGGGAGCGGTGATCTGGCTGCTGCTTTTTACAGCGCTGCGAAAATTGTGGGAAAAGATTGCGAAAAGACGGGGCTTCCAGTACAATAAGAATAGAAAAAAATGAAAGAGGTGATAACTGTGGTAGAACTTGATCAATTTAAAGTGACCCTGAACGCATACAGGGAACCGCTGCAGGAAGTGAGGGATTCACTTTGACCTGGTAAACAAAGAACAGCGGATCCAGGAGTTAGAGAGGGAGATGGAAGCAGCGGATTTCTGGAATGATCCGGAGGCCTCCCAGAAAAAAAATGAAAGAGTTAAAGAGCATGAAGGATGATGTTGCCACATATGCTTCTTTTGACGACACAGTTTGAAGATATTGAGACACTGATCGAGATGGGATATGAGGAGAATGACGCCACGCTGATCCCGGAGATCGAAGAAATGCTAACGGAGTTTACGACGACGTACGATGCCATCCGCGCAAAGACGCTTCTGTCCGGCGAGTACGATGGGGACAATGCCATTGTGTCGCTTCATGCGGGCGCGGGCGGTACGGAGTCCTGTGACTGGGCGGCAATGCTTTACCGCATGTATACACGTTGGGCAGATGACAAGGGATACAGCGTGGAAGTGCTGGACTCCCTGGACGGAGAGGAAGCAGGCATCAAGTCCGTGACATTCCAGGTAAATGGAGAAAATGCCTACGGCTATCTGAAATCAGAAAAAGGGGTGCACCGTCTGGTGCGAATATCGCCGTTTAATGCGGCGGGAAAAAGACAGACCTCTTTTGTGTCCTGTGACGTCATGCCGGATATCGAGGAAGATCTGGATGTGGAGATCAATGACGACGATCTTAGGATCGATACGTACCGCTCCAGCGGTGCGGGTGGACAGCATATCAATAAGACGTCTTCCGCAATCCGTATCACGCACCTTCCGACCGGTATTGTGGTACAGTGTCAGAATGAGCGTTCCCAGTTCCAGAACAAGGACAAAGCGATGCAGATGTTAAAGGCAAAGCTGTACCTGTTAAAGCAGCAGGAGAATGCCGAGAAGGCGGCGGGAATCCGCGGTGAGGTGACGGAGATCGGGTGGGGCAACCAGATCCGCTCCTATGTCATGCAGCCGTATACGATGGTGAAGGATCACCGCACCGGTGTGGAGACCGGTAATGTGGACAGCGTGCTGGACGGAAAGCTGGATATCTTTATGAATGGATATCTGAAGTGGCTCTCCCTCGGCTGCCCGAAGGGACTTGGAGGAGACGATGAGCAGTGATGTGATCCGCACCTTAAAGTGGGTGTTTGGAAAAGGCGGTCTGATTGAGGAATATAAGCGTCAGGAACAGATGTTGGAGGAGACACCGAAGTCGGTCGCTTCCATGACGCGGATTTTTGCACCCCAGATTTCTCGTGATTTTCCGGGAATGAATCTGGAGCAGTTTGAGGCGCTCGCACAGCAGCAGCTTGTGGCGGCGCTTCAGGCAGTGTCGGCGGGGAATCTGGAAAGCGTCGCGCGCGCTTCCGATGAACTGAAGGAGCAGGTCAGCCGTCAGATTGAGGGAAACCGTGCGGCAGGAGTGCGTGAGACCTATGAGCAGATCCGCATTCATCAGACAGAGATTTCCAATTACGAAAAAAAAAGAACGGCACCTGTGTGATTACATTTCAGAGTGCGGTAGAGCATTACCACTACAAGGAAAAAGCGGGCAAAATTATCTGGGGATACAAAGACCGGAAGCTGCAGACAAAGTACAATATGGAGCTGCTCTATGTACAGGATGCGGCGCAGCAGACGGAGGGAAATGCCTTCGGGCTGAACTGCCCGAACTGCGGGGCGCCGATGAAGGGACTTGGACAGCAGATCTGTGAATACTGCGGTAGCCCGGTTGTACCGGTAGACACCAGAGTCTGGCGGATGGTACGTTTTTTTGAGGTGGATTATCACCATGTGTGAATACATTTTTGGCGCATGATTCTGTGCATATGAAGTTTTGCAGGAACTTCCAATAAGAACTCGTCAGAGTACAACGAAAGAATAGAACAGGAGGAATTGTTATGGGAATTATCAAGGCAATCGGTAGTGCGATCAGCGGAGGACTGGCGGATCAGTGGCTCGAGGTGTTCGAGGCGGATGACATGGGGAACAGACCGTCTTTACGAGTGGTGTGCTGATCCGGAGAGGACAGAATACCAAGGGGACGAACAATACGGTGAGCAATGGCTCCGTGATTCACGTGTATGACAACCAGTTTATGATGCTTGTGGATGGAGGAAAAGTAGTCGATTACACGGCAGAACCGGGATATTATAAGGTAGATAATTCTTCCCTGCCGTCCATGCTAAACGGTGAACTGGGAGAATCAGTAAAAGAGACGTTCAACCGTATCAAGTACGGTGGACAGACGCCGACGGCACAGAAAGTATATTTCCTGAATCTGCAGGAGATCAAAGGGATCAAGTTTGGAACGAGAAACCCGATCAATTACTTTGATAATTTTTATAACGCAGAGCTTTTCCTGCGCGCACACGGTAATTATTCCATCAAGATCACGAATCCGCTGCAGTTCTATGCGGAAGTGATCCCGAGAAACAAAGACCGTGTCAATTACGATGAGATCGGCGAGCAGTACCTGTCAGAGTTTTTAGAGGCACTGCAGTCGGCGATCAACCAGATGTCGGCGGACGGAACACGTATTTCCTATGTGACTTCCAAGGCGATGGAACTGGGCAAGTACATGCAGGACATTCTGGATGCTGATTGGAACCAGATGCGCGGTATGGAGATCCAGAAGGTCGGTATCGCGGGCATTTCCTATGACGAAGAGTCCCAGAAGCTGATCAACATGCGCAATGAGGGCGCAATGCTCGGAAGCGATTTCAACGTCATGCGCGGTATGGCGGTCAAGAATATTACGGAGGGTGTGCGTGACGCCGGAAGCAATGCGAACGGTGCCATGGCAGGCTTTATGGGAGTTGGCATGGGAATGAATGCCATGAACCAGACGCTGTCTGGACTCGGCGCGATGCAGACACCGGCAGACATGCAGGCAAATGCAGGAATGCAGCAGGGCAGCGCGGCACCGGCAGGACAGATGCCAGCGGCAGGCGCAGTGCCGGCAGGACAGACACCGGGGGCAGGTACCCAGGCGGGCTGGACATGTGAGTGCGGTCATGTGAACACCGGAAAGTTCTGCAGCGAGTGCGGAAAACCGATGCCGGTATCTGACGAATGGACGTGTGAGTGCGGCCATGTGAACACCGGAAAGTTCTGCAGCGAGTGTGGAAAACCAAAGCCGGTATCCGGTGAGTGGACGTGCGAGTGCGGACAGACGAACACCGGAAAATTCTGCAGCAACTGTGGGAAAGCGAGGAACTAGCGATGGCAATTATCAGTTTTAAGTGTCCAAACTGTGGCGGAGAACTGATTTTTTTGACCCGGCGACACAGAAGTATAAGTGTGAATACTGTAATTCGCTGTTCGCACAGGAAGAACTCGATGCGATGAAGCCGATGCAGGGTGAGGAGCCGGAAGCTGCCGCACAGGAGCGGGCAGCACAAGCGGCAGCCGGGGCAGCGGCAGGTGAGAAGGCAGAGACCGGGCAGACAGTGGGAGAGCGGGAAAGCGAACCGGAGGGCGAGGCGGTGTATTACAGCTGTCCGTCCTGCGGCGCAGAGATTGTGACGGATGCGACGACTGCGGCAACCTTCTGCTATTACTGCCATAATCCGGTCGTGCTCGGAAAACGGCTGGAAGGCAGCTATCTGCCGAATAAGATCATTCCGTTTGAGATCGGCAGAGAGGATGCAGAGAAGAAGTTTCTGGATTTTGTCAGCAAAAAGAAATATGTGCCGAAGGCATTTTTTAACAAAAAACAGATTGAGAGCATGACAGGCGTTTATTTCCCATACTGGGTCTACGACGTGGAGCTGGAGGGAAAGATGCAGGGAGACGCGAGAAGTGTGCGCATGTGGACGACGGGCAATACCCAGTACACGGAGACCAAATATTATGCGGTGGAGCGCGAGGGCAATGTGTCGCTTCGCAATCTGACGGAGAACGCGTTGAAGAAGGCGAATGTAAAGCTTACCAGCGGTGTGATGCCGTACGCCTATGACAAGATGAAAGATTTTCACATGGGATACCTCTCCGGATTCCTTGCGGAGCGCAGAGATATTGAGCAGAATGCTGTGCAGGGCAAGATGCAGCACACCATGCGTGAGAGCGCTGAAAAGCTGATGCGCGATACCATCAGCGGTTACAACAGCGTATCGGTCAAGAATACGTTTTTTGCACCGAAGAAGGAAATCTGGTCGTATGTGCTGCTCCCGGTATGGACGATTACATATAAGGGCAGAGACGGAAAAGTATACTACTATTCCATGAACGGACAGAATGGAAATATCTGCGGCGATCTGCCGGTTGACCGCCCGAGACTTGCGCTCACCAGTATACTGATAGCGCTTGGCATTCTGGTATTCGGACTGTTAGGAGGGTATTTCTTATGGTAGAGAAGATGAAAAAAGCGCTCCTGTGGTGTCTGGTATGCCTGGTGTGTCTCATCCCGTGCAGCGGTGCGGCACTGGCGGCGGAGGCGGATGCGGCGCAAGGGACAGCGGATGGTTATGTGTACGATGAGGCGGGACTTCTTACGGCAGATGAGATCGCGGACTTAAACGATGAGATCGCCTCGTTTATGGAAGAATCCGGCTGGAATGTCTATGCGGTCACGACAGATGATGCACAGGGGAAAAGTGCTACCGCCTACGCGGATGATTTCTTTGACGAACATTCGCCGGAACAGGAAGACGGTGTGGCGTTACTGATCGATATGGATAACCGTGAGATTACGATTTCCACCTGCGGCATTGCGATCCGGTATCTGACGGATTCCAGAATTGACAATATCCTGGATGCCGCGTACGCGAAGATCAGCAATGGCGATTACAATGGCTGTATGCATTCCATGCTGACCGGTGTGGAGAATTACTACGAAAAGGGCATTTCAGAGGGGCAGTATAATTATGACTCCGAGACGGGGAAGATTTCCAGATACCATGTTCTGACGCTTGGGGAGATCTTCGGCGTGCTGGCGGTCGCCATCGGAGCCGGCTGCATCATTTATTTTACGATCAGCAACAGTTACAAGGTGCGCGGAAAGGGATATTATTACGCTTACCAGCAGAATTCCAAGGTCAATCTGCGCGTCAAGGAAGATCGTCTGGTGAATCAGACGACGACGCATCACAGGATCTCAACGAGCAGCGGCAGCAGTGGAGGACATTCCTCCTCGCACAGCGGAAGAAGCACGACGCACACGAGCAGCAGTGGCAGATCACACGGCGGAGGAAGCCGCAAGTTTTAAAGGGAGAATAGCTTCCATAACTAAATTTTATTACGGATATTCACAAAAAGAGGTTGCCTGTGCAGCCTCTTTGTGTTATTATCTTCCTCATGAGGACAAGTGTCAGCGTGCTGCACACATACTCGTGAGGGATACCAGAAGAAAGAGGCTTATGAGGAACATGAAAGAGAAAGGTCAGTATTATGTATTAAAGGAAAAGGCGGTGCCGGATGTACTGCTTCGTGTCGTGGAGGCAAAGCGGCTGCTGGATTCGGGGAAGACGGACTCCGTGCAGGATGCGACAGAGCAGGTCGGGATCAGCCGGAGTTCTTTCTATAAATACAAGGATGATATTTTTCCGTTTCATGAGACAGCAAAGGGGAAGACAATCACCATGGTCATCCAGCTGGACGATGAGCCGGGGCTGCTGTCGATTGTGCTCAAGACGGTGGCAGAGTTTCACGCCAATATCCTGACGATCCACCAGAGTATTCCGATCAACGGGATCGCATCGCTGACACTCTCGGTCGATGTTCTGCCGGAGACGGGAGATGTGACACAGATGGTGGCGAGCATCGAGGAGCAGACAGGGATACATTATGTGAAGATCCTCGGAAGAGAGTAGGAACAGAATAGGATAGAAGACGAAAGTGGAGGCAGTATGATCAGAGTAGCAGTAATGGGATATGGAACCATCGGTTCCGGCGTAGTGGAAGTATTAGACATCAATAAGAACAGCATTGCAAAGCGTGCCGGAGAAGAGATTGGTGTGAAATATATTCTGGACTTAAGAGATTTTCCGGGGATCCGATTCAGGAAAAGGTGGTACATGATTATAAGGTGATCGCAAATGACCCGGAAGTGCAGATCGTCGTCGAGACGATGGGCGGTGTGGAGCCGGCGTACACGTTCGTAAAGGCAATGCTTGAAGCGGGAAAACATGTGACGACCTCCAACAAGGCGCTCGTTGCGGCAAAGGGTGCGGAGCTGATTGCACTCGCCAAGGAGAAAAATGTCAATTTCATGTTCGAGGCGAGCGTCGGCGGCGGTATCCCGATTATCCGGCCGCTCAATTCCTGTCTGACGGCAGATGAGATCGAGGAGATCACCGGAATTGTGAACGGAACCACGAACTACATGCTGACGAAAATGACCGAGGAGGGATCGGAGTTCGACGATGTGTTAAAGGATGCGCAGGCGAAGGGTTATGCGGAGAAAGACCCGACCGCTGACATTGAAGGATACGATGCCTGCCGCAAGATCGCCATCCTGACATCCCTGGTATGCGGACAGCAGGTGGACTTTGAGGATATTCACACAGAGGGTATTACGAAGATCACAGCGACCGATATCCGGTATGCGAAGACAATGGGCAGAGCCATCAAGCTTCTGGCATCCAGCCACAAGGTGGGAGATGGATATGTGGCGATGGTAGCGCCGTTCCTTTTACCGGCGACACACCCTCTCTACAATGTCAACGATGTGTTCAATGCCATCTTTGTACACGGCAATGTGCTCGGCGATGCCATGTTTTACGGAAGCGGCGCCGGCAAGCTCCCGACGGCGAGCGCGGTTGTAGCGGATATCGTGGATATGGCGAAGCATCTGGACACCAATATCGCGGTGGAGTGGAGCTCTAAGAAACTGGAGCTGGTGGATTACCGCAACGTCGAGAACTGCTATTTTGTGCGCACGTCCGCAGATGAGAAGCGCATAGAAGAAGTCTTCGGTGAAGTGAGTTATGTAACGGCGGAAGGCGTATCCGGAGAGACCGGATTTGTGACGGCGCGCATGAGCGAAGCTGATTATGAGAAAAAGGCGGCGGAGCTTGGCAGTGTACTTCAGATGATCCGCGTGGCACAGTAAAACAGGGGATCCGATGTGAAACAGCAGGCTGATAACAGCAGAAAGTGAAGTGTGAGATGAAGTATTTGGTAATTCTTGGAGATGGCATGGCAGACCGCCCGATCGAGAGTCTGGGCGGCAGGACTCCGTTAGAGTATGCAAAGACACCGAAGATGGATGAACTGGCAGCGAAAGGTGAGATCGGCATGGTACATACGATCCCGGACGGCATGAAGCCGGGCAGCGACACTGCCAATCTCTCCGTGCTGGGATACAATCCGAGAGAATTTTATTCGGGGCGTTCTCCGCTTGAGGCACTCTCTATCGGTGTTCCAATGAAAGATACGGATGTGGCTCTGCGCTGCAACATCGTCACGCTTTCCGAGGAGGAGGACAATTACGAGGATCGCACGATCATCGACCACAGTTCGGGTGAGATCAGTACCGAGGAATGTGCAGTGCTCTTGGAGGCGGTGAAGAAGGAACTGGAGACAGACATTTTTTTCATTTTTATGTGGGCACAAGCTACCGCCACTGTCTGATCTGGGAGAACGGCGAGGTGGTGGATCTGGTGCAGCCGCACGATGTGCTGGGACAGAAGATCGGAGACAAGCTTCCGGAGAACGAAGCGCTTCGCACCATGATGAAGAAAAGCTATGACATTCTCGTGAATCATCCGATCAACATCGAGCGTAAGAAAAAGGGATTAAATCCTGCGAACTCCTGCTGGTTCTGGGGCGCAGGCACAAAGCCGGCACTCTATCCGTTTACGGAGCGCACCCACAAACAGGGCGATGATTTCTGCAGTTGATCTTCTGAAGGGAATTGCGGTCGGCACTTCCATGAAAGTCATCACAGTGGACGGTGCGAACGGCGGTCTGGATACAAATTATGAGGGAAAAGCGAACGCGGCGTTAGATGTCCTGACGAAGGACGGATATGACTTTGTCTACGTGCATCTGGAAGGACCGGATGAGATGGGACACCAGGGCAGCGTTGAGAAGAAGGTAAAGGCGATCGAGCGCCTGGATGAGCGCATTATCCGGCCGATCGCCGAGGGACTTGCGGAGGCAGGAGAGGATTTCCGCATGGTGGTGCTTCCGGATCATCCGACACCGATTTCCCTGCGCACACACGGCGGACAATGTACCGTATCTGCTCTATGACAGCACGGCAGAGCGCAGTGAGAGCTGGCATTACAATGAGCGCGAGGCGGCGCAGACAGCCAACTTTATACCGGAAGGACATAAGCTGATCGAATATTTGCTGCAGATGTAAGAAAAGTCCATCTTCCTATTCAGGGTAGGAAGGTGGATTTTTTTGTGTCATAGCAAACTTCGTTTCTATGACACAAAAACGTGCCGGGCGGGATGCACAAAATACTATTGACAGCCTGCAGGAAGAGTGTTACATTTGTTATAGATTAAACGGTTAAGCAAACTGCAGAATACAGCGGTTTGCTTAAAAAATACACGAAAACTTAACCGGTTAATCATCAGAAACAACAAGAAAATTGATTAGAAAGGTTGGAGGGAAAAATGAGAAGAAGAAATGATGGGGCGGCGGTGGCAATGACCGCAATGCTGGTAAGCGGGATGCTGCTGTTATCCGCATGTGGAAGTGCGGATGCGGTGAAGACGGATGCGATCGGGGCAACGGAAGAGATGGCGCAGACCGGGCAGGCGGCAGCCTGCGTTGTGACCTATTACGACTCGGATGGCAAGACCGTGCTGCAGACGGAGGAGGTAGAAAAAGGGGCATGCGCCAAAGAGTATACGCCAGAGAAGGACGGAAGCATTTTTGTCGGCTGGTTTGCGACACCGCAGATGAGCCACAAATTTGATTTTTCACAGGCGGTAACAGAAGACACCTCGGTGTTTGCCGGATTTGTGACGTATGTGGAGGATACCAGAGAGTTTGCGATTGTGGGAAGCGGCACGTCGCCGGTACTTCTGGAATCAAACTGGGGAGCAGTCATCGGGGATGCGCAGAAGATGACGAAGGAGGAGAGCGACAGCGAGAATGTGTATACGATCACGCTCGATTTAAGCGAGGGAGACCAGTTCCAGTTTGCCATGGATTCCTCCTGGGGGAGATCAGCGCGGCTACGGGTATCTCGATACGATTGAACTGGACGGCATGGATTATTTTGAAAATTCCGGAAGCCTTGGCGACACCGGCGTGAAACGCTCCAATATCAAGTGTGCGGTGGCGGGAAATTATACGTTTACACTGACGACGTATCCGGGAGAGGATACCTACGAGACCGACAATGCAAACTATACGGAGGAGAACAGGGAAGCATTCAACATCAACCCGTACGATACGATCACGTGGACATACAACGGAGCATCGGAGAATGCCGGCGGAGATGTTCAGACAGATTATTACATCAAGGGTGCGATTGTGACCGGATGGGAAGATGTGTATTCGGATGAGACGAAGTTTACCGAGCAGGATGGCACATACACTTTAAAGATTGATCTGACGGAGGGAGATGAATTCATGTTCACCTCCATGGTGACCGTCGGGGATACCAGCAGCGCAGGAACCGAATATATCCGCTACACAAACATTGGCGGCGGGGATGATGCCAGTCTTTCCCATGTGACGGAAGGCGGCGGGGAGAATCTGATCGCAGCGGAGAGCGGTACCTATGTGTTCACGTATGATCCCGCAGAGCAGGTATTGACGGTGGACGTGGAATAAAACAGCTTTATGACACTGCAATGGCGTGCTGCTGCAGCGGCTCACGGCGCAGTGCGCTGTTCATGCAGTCAAATAATACCTGGAACTTACGTGCAGAGAAAGATGGCAGGTAGCAGACATTTGCGGTGGACGCCAGCAGCTCGTACAGCGTGTGATCCGTCACGAGCAGGTTCCGGCCGGAAAACGGTGCCAGTTCCGAAGGGGAGTTTACATAATGTACTTCCGGAAACATGTCTGCGGCGTAAGATTTCTTCCCGGCGTTTGACGTGTCGAGAGAGAGGAAACAATAGGGCTCGCCGGAAAAGAACGTGTGCGCTCCGGTTGCCATCTGTGCATAATCGGAATAGATTTCAAAAAACAGGGGATCGCCGATCCGGCAGTCCAAGGCAAGAAGCGGACTGAAATTGTTGTCGCCGATCTGATGAAAATATTCTTCGGAAATGTCGTAGGCCACGATCGCGTCAGCAGCATCGTATTTTTTCCGTGTATGTGCGGCTGAGATAGATGAGATCATAATCCTGCGCATGCAGAAAGGTGGAGAAACATTCCAGCAGATACATCTGCTCCGCGCGCTTAAGAGCCGGGACATCAGTGTCAAGATAGAGTGCGACCATCCGGTTGCGGCTTGTCGCCAGTGCCTTGGCGGACTGGTTGGGAGTGTAGTCTAAAAGGTTGATAACCTGAAGAACTTTTTTGCGGGTTGCGTCGCTGATACGCATGTCGGTGCGGTTGTTGATCACGTATGAAACGGTGGCAACCGATACGCCGGCTTCGCGGGCAACGTCCCGGATCGTGATTTTCTGACTCAAGATAATGTCCTCCCCTGTAATGAGCAATTCTATGTTCCATTTATATAGAATTTGCCCGGATTTGTCAATAAGGGAATCGGGAAGAAGAGAATGAAGGGATAGAGAATAAAGAGGAAAGAGCAATGAATGAGAGTGCAATTTTACACATACCGGATTCCCAGTACTGTTTTGCAGTCGGAGAGAAAAAACTGGTGATCAGACTCCGGATGGCGAAGGAAGACGCGGACGCGTCGGTAACGTTAATCTATGCGGGCAAGTATCAGTTTCAGCAAAGCAGAGAGCAGATTCCGATGGAGATACGTTATACGGACCGGCTTTATCATTACTATGAGACGACCCTCGTGCTCACGGACGTAAGGCTGGCATACGTATTTTGTATCCGGCAGCAGGGCACGACGTATTACTTCTGCGAGGACGGCGTCGTCTTACAATATGATTTCGCGGAGGGATTTTACAATTTCTTCCAGATGCCGTACATCAACCGCAATGACGTACTGCCGACGGTAAAATGGATGAAGAGCGCGGTGTTCTATCAGATTTTTGTGGACCGTTTTTTCTGTGGAAATACAAAAAAGGACCGCTCCTATATCAATATGGAGTGGGGGAGCGCTGCCGACACCGAAAAGTTTTGCGGGCGGAGATCTCTGTGGAATTATCGAAAAACTGGACTATCTGAAGGACCTTGGAATTACGGCGATCTATCTGACACCAATCTTCCGGTCGATATCGAATCACAAGTATGATACGATGGATTATATGCAGATTGATCCGCAGTTCGGGACAAAAGAAGAATTCGGGGAACTCGTGCGCATGGCGCATGCCCACGGAATCCGGATTGTGCTGGATGCGGTGTTCAATCACTGCAGCATGCAGATGCAGCAGTTTTGCGATGTCATGGAAAAAGGAGCGGAATCACCCTACTACGACTGGTTTTTGATCGACGGGGCATATCCGGTTCCAAGCCGGGCGAATTATGAATGTTTTGCGGAGTGTACCTATATGCCAAAGCTTGACACGGCAAACCGCGAGGTACAGGAATATCTGATCGGGATCGCGTGCTACTGGATCCGGGAATACGGAATCGACGGCTGGCGGCTGGACGTCTCGGATGAGGTGTCGCATGTGTTCTGGCGGCGCTTCCGCGAGGCGGTCAAAAAGGAAAAAGCAGATGCGGTCATTATCGGGGAGAACTGGCATGATGCATATCCGTATCTGCGCGGCGACCAGTACGACAGTATCATGAATTATGCATTCACCAAAGCCTGCCTGGATTATTTTGCGAGAAAAACGTTTGATGCAAAACAGATGGCGGAAAAACTGTCGTCCAACCTGATGCGCAACATGGAGCCGGTG
>VOFD01002292.1_pt1 | contig 46784 bp, 57 predicted proteins | sample 5384101 | NCBI WGS metagenome assembly VOFD01 (sample SAMN12384723, study PRJNA508395) | human gut metagenome | isolation source: healthy gut C | host: Homo sapiens
AGGGCAGCCTTTCAAATACATTGAAAACCGTAAATCCTTTTGTGAACAGAAAAAAATCGCGCTTCCGATTCCCTTTGCACTATCGTTTTGAACCGGAAAGCAACGCTTATCTGATTCCCGGCGAAAGAAAAAAATCGGATTCCAAATTTACGAACTCTCCCGGCAGGTTGACGCCGTTATCATTGACACCCCGGGCACCAAAAATTATCTGTTTGAAGAAGCGCACAAATACGCCGATACCGTTATCACACCGATAACTGACAGTCTGATTGACCTAAACGTTATTGCCGACATCGACTTCGCCACCGGCAAAGTCGCCGCTCCCGGACACTATGCAAACTATATCTGGGAAGCCAAAAAGTTTCTTGCCGCTCAGGGGAAACCCCTATCTCAACTGGATTGTTGCCGGCAACAAGGTCTCATCCACCCGCTCCCGCAACAAGGCACAGGTTTTCGAATATCTTGAAAAACTCTCCAAACTTTACGGCTATCGGTTTTGCGAAGGCCTGAAAGACCGCGTGATATACCGTGAACTGTTCCTGGAAGGGCTGACCGTTCTGGATATGCAGCATCCTGACTTGAGAATGCGTATGAGCCTGTCGCACCTTGCCGCAAAAATCGAAATCAAAAATCTGGCGGAATTTATCTGCCCCGAATAAATGTCCAAAGTAGCTAACAAGTTGCTCTTTCTCCTTGCCAATAAAGCCTGACGTGGTAAACTCTTGTCATTAATTCCGACAAAAATGCAAAGAAGGAGAAATCATGATTAAAACAGTTGCAACGACACCCTATGACGACCAGAAAATGGGGACCGGCGGACTGCGTAAAAAAACTAAAGTGGTTATGCAGCCCAATTATTTTGAAAACTTTATTCAAAGCATTTTCAATACCATCGGCGACCTCAGCGGAAAAGTTTTCGTTGTCGGCGGTGACGGACGCTATTATAATGATGTTGCAATCCAAAAGTTCATAAAAATGGCTGCAGCTAACGGCGTTGCCAAATTAATCATCGGACAGAACGGTTTCTTTCAACCCCTGCCTCGTCTAACCTTTTGCTCAAAAACAAAACCGACGGCGGCTTCGTTCTCTCCGCATCTCATAATCCCGGAGGCATCAACGCCGACTTCGGAATCAAATATGCCAACGAAACCGGCGGTCAGATTCCGACGGCAGTCAGCGATAAGATTTATCAAACCTCCAAAAACATCAGCGAATACAAAATCTGTGATGTTCCCGACGTGGATTTGTCAAAGCTGGGAAGCTTCGAAGTCTGCGGAATGAAGATAGAAATCATCGACCCTGTCAAAGACTATGTCGAAATGATGCAAAACATCTTTGATTTTGAAGCGTTAAAAAAATTATTCAAAAACGGCTTTACAATGCGTTTTGACGCAATGAACGCGGTTACCGGTCCTTATGCCATTCGTATTTTCGAAGATATCTTGGGTGCTGCCAAAGGTTCTGTCGTTCATGCCCGGCCGCTGCCCGATTTCGGCGGCCTGCATCCGGACCCCAATCTGGTTTATGCCAAAGAATTGGTTGACTTTATGGCTTCGCCTCAAGCCGCAGACTTTGCGGCTGCTAACGACGGCGACGGCGACCGCAATATGATTCTCGGCAAAAACTTCTTTGTCACGCCGAGTGACAGTCTGGCTATTTTAACCGACAATTTTGCCCTGATTCCCGCTTACAAAGACGGCATTTACGGCGTCGGCAAATCGGCCCCGACCTCAACTGCCGTTGCCCGCGTTGCCAAAGCCCGCAACATCGACTATTATGAAGTTCCCACCGGCTGGAAGTACTTTGTAAACCTGATGGATTCTAAACGGATTACATTCTGCGGCGAAGAAAGTTTCGGCACCGGTTCCTCCCACATCCGCGAAAAAGACGGCATTTGGGCTGTCTTATTCTGGCTCAGCATTATTGCCGCCACCGGGAAATCAGTAGAACAGATTACCAGAGAACATTGGGAAAAATATGGCCGCAGTTACTATATGCGTTTTGACTTTGAAGGCCTTTCTACCGACATTGCCGACCGCCTGATGGCTGATTTGGAAGCAAAACTTCCCGCCCTCCCCGGCAAACAGCTTGAAAACTTTAAGGTTGCCGACGCTTATGCTTTTGTGTATAACGATCCCGTTGATCACAGCAGTACCAAAAACGGCTTAATTGTCAGTTTCGACGACGGTTCCCGTATCGTTTACCGCCTCTCCGGCACCGGTTCCAGCGGGGCGACGCTGCGCGTTTATCTTGAAAAATACAGCAAAACCAACCTTGGCAGCGAACCTCTGAAAATGCTGGAAGAATTGTTGCGGGTTGCCATGGCAATAGCTGAAATTCCCGAAAGGACAGGAAAACACCAAGCCGATGTTGTTACTTAGAAAACATATCGTCCTAAGTACGTTTTTAGCCGCGCTGGCTTTCATCCCGAAAGCCGGTGCCGGCTTGTACGGTTATACCAACGTTAACCCCTATACCAGAGAAGAAGAACTGCTCGACATCGAAGTTCCGCCGCTGACGATTACCAATTACCGGGAAAAAATGCGCGATAACCTTCTGATGTTAATTGATTATGCAAAATCGCAAAAACCTGATTTTAAAATCATTGCGCATGAAGGACAGGAACTGCTGACAAAAAGCTTGTGGGAATATCACCTTGAAGGATACAACGCAGCGCGCCGACAGGGTATTAACGCCAGCGATCCGTCTTTTTTGACCAGATTGAAAGAGCAAAGTCCCGCTGCCGAACCGGCGGTAGGCACTCCCGGACGCCGCTACCTTAACGCGCTTGACGCCATTGTGCTTAACAACCTTTACTGCACCCCGCAACACCGCCCGGGTTCATTGCTGCTCAAGCACAAACTCCCGATTTTAAGCATCGAACAGTGCGCGGACGAATTGTCTTTTGACAAGGCCATCGTTCAATCTGTCATGGACAAACGCGTCATTTACGGTTTTGACAACCCTCAGTATGCTTTCCGTGACATAAAGCATCTGCCCGTCATCAATGAAACGGCCAAAAACGTTATGTCCGTCAACGATGCCAAAAATATGCTCATTTTGACCGACGAAAGCGAATATCAGGACAAATACGAGTTCATCGACGCCATTCGCAACACCAATTATGATATTGTAATCATCCAGCCGCTGTTCAAAAGAAATCAGACTTATACGCCGGAAGAAATCGCTTCCTTGCAGTATAAAAAGAACGGCACCAAACGTTTGTTGATTGCCCAGATGAATATCAGCGAAGCCAACGGCCGGGACTATTTCTGGCAAAAGGACTGGCAGGTCGGTTATCCCTCCTGGCTCGTCCGGCTCTCTTTTGTCGATGAGGATTCCGTCATTGCCAAATACTGGGCCGTCGAATGGCAGCGTATCATCGCCAGACACTTTAAAAGCATTGTCGACAGCGGATTTGACGGCGTCTTTTTTACCGGCTTGGAAAATCATCTGTATTTTGAAAAACAAACTCCGTTAGAGTAACGCTTATGAATGAAATTGAAGTATTAGACATATCCCGCGATGCAATTTTCACTTTGCTGAAAGTCGTTACCCCGGTTCTGCTGGTTGCCCTTTTTATCGGTTTAATCATCGGTATTTTCCAGGCTTTGACGCAAATTCAGGAAATGACGCTGGCTTTCGTCCCCAAGATTATCGGCGTATTTGTAACCATCATCCTCCTGTTTCCCTTTATGCTTAATCAAATGAAAACTTTGACCGAAGGCCTGTTTGATAAAATCGTCAGCGGCGGATGATAAGCGATGACCGAACTCCTTAACCTGAATTTATACCACTTTCTGATGGTTTTGCTGCGTGTCGGCTCGGCATTGTCTTTGATGCCGGGTTTTATGACTTCTTATGTCAATACTCAGGTTAAACTTTCCGTTGCTCTGGCAATCTGCATCGTAATGATGCCGGTCATTGCGCCGCATCTGCCTCCCCAGCCCGGCGATGTTTTGACCATGTTCTCTTATATTCTTTCGGAAATTACCATTGGCGTCTTTCTGGGCGTCATTATGCAGATTTTATATACGTCGCTGGCTCTGGCCGGAAACCTGGCCGGTCAGGCCGTCGGCTTTTCCAACGCCCAGATATTCGACCCGACATTTCAAACCCAGACGATTGTACTGGAAACTTTCCTGAACATTGTCGCTCTTACCGTTATCTTTCTGACCGACTTGCATCATCTGATGCTCTCTGCCGTTGTCGACAGCTATCATCTGTTTCCGGTCGGCAGTACGCTGCCGTGGGGCGACTTTGCCAAAGATGTCAGTCAAACCCTCAATGACAGTTTCGTTATGGGATTCAAAATCGGCTCGCCGTTCATTGCCTTCACAATCGTATTTTTACGTCGGTATGGGACTGGTCTCCCGTTTGATGCCTCAGCTAAACATCTTCTTCCTGTCATTGCCGTTGCAAATTTATCTCGGACTAGGCCTGTTGTTTCTGACCACGCCGATGATGATTGTCTGGTTTGCCAGATATTACGAAAACGGCTTACGGCAGTTTTTGCACTAGGAGCGGAATATGGTTGCACCGGAAGATGATGACGACGCCTCCAAAACGGAAGAACCGTCGGAACGAAAAATAAGCAAAGCCAAAGAAGAAGGCGAAGTGGCCATCTCGCAGGAAGCCAAAAGTTTTATTATGCTCCTCGGAATGCTCTTTGTCGTCTGGCTCTTAATCCCGCTGATGTTTAAGTGGTTTTACCTGATGTCGGTCCGCTTTGTTGAAAATGCCGGACAAATGCCGGTTGACCAGGCGGAAATAGAAGTACTGCTTCGCCAGAGCGGACTGGGGCTGCTTAAAATAATGGCTATTCCTTTCACGATTTTCATTGTGCTCGGTGTTTTTGCCAGCATTGCCCAAACCGGATTCATATACGCGCCGAAAAAACTTGAACCGAACTGGAACAAATTAAACATTTTTGCCGCATTGCCCAATTTCATCAATATGAAAAAGATTGTTGAAAGCTTGAAAGGCATCATCAAAATATCGATTATAACTTTTGTTGCCATACTGGTGGTTAAGCCTTACCTGGGCAAGGTCAACCTATTGCCTACAATGGAAACCATAGCAATTTTAAGATTTATTCATAAAATCGTGGTATTATTACTATTCACGGTGGTTATTGCCGTTTTGATTATTGCCGTCGCCGACTATGCCTATCAGAAATACTCTCACTTGAAAAAAGTTGAGAATGACCAAACAGGAAGTCAAAGACGAATATAAACAAATGGAAGGTGATCCGCTGATAAAATCGCGCATCCGCCAGGTACGTATGGAACGCGCCCGCCACCGTATGATGGAAAACGTCCCCAAAGCCGACGTCGTCATCGTCAACCCGACGCATTACGCCGTTGCTTTGGAATATAAAATGGAAGAAATGGATGCTCCTAAAGTCACCGCCAAGGGTATTGACAACGTCGCCCTCCGTATAAAGGCCCTGGCTGAAGAGCATGATGTTCCGATTGTTGAAAACCCGCCGCTCGCGCGCGCTTTGTTTGCATCAACCGAACTCGACCAGACTATTCCGCAGGAACATTTTAAAGCTGTCGCTGAGGTAATCGGATATGTTATGCAACTCAAAAATCAACAATAGACCGGATAAGCTTCTGCAATCACGCCTGATTAAGCTGGCCTTTTCGCTGGTTACCCTCACCACGGCGATTATCCTGCTGTTCCTTTACCCTGAGTATCACCTGTATCTGATTGCCCTGACCGCAGTACTTGCCTCCTTATGCCTGCTCCAAACCATCAAAACGCTTGATGCCGGAGAAGAGGCCATCAGTTACGGCGGCTTTGCCAACGAAATCATCTATAACGACTTTCAACCCAAACGGATAGAAAACGCTCTGGGAGAGGCCATTATCCAAAACGACCCCGCCAAAGACCTTATCAAAACACTGCCGGTTCTGAACTTCTTAGAACAAAACCTCGCCGAAGGCAGCGCCAACAAAGCCAACTTCTACCGTTTGCAAACGGCTTGCCTTAACTTGACCAAAGAAAAAACCGTATTGTCATTGGTATTGCACCGGGAGCAGGATAAAATTTTCAATGACCTCGAATGGTTCGAAATCACCGTCCGCCCGATTTACCTGAAAAAAACCGACATCTTTGAAGGTCCCTTCTCCATCAAAAAAATCAAAAAAGAAACCTACCTTTATTGGAGTCTTAAAAACATTACCGCAGCCAAGAATATGGAAGACGTCTTTCAGGTTGAGCGGAAGTCCCTCCATGATTTCATCGACGACCTTCCAGTGGGATTATATACCGTAGACAAGGATTCAACCATAGAATACGCCAACCGCAGTTTTGCCGACTTTCTCGGACTTCCCTGTGAGGAGCTCAGCGGCAGAGCGTTAAGCGATTTTTTGGCAACCAATGAAACCCTGCCCGGCCGTCGCGACCTCTGGCACGGACGTCTCCATTTTGCAACCGCAGACAACAATGTAAACGAAGCTTTCGTCTTCCAGCAAAGCTGCCGCGAAAACCAAAATATAAAAATGCGCGGTGTCGTAATCACCAGCCTGCCCACCTCCGACGAGCTCAAAGACGATATGGAACATGCTTATGACAAAATCAGCTGGCTGTTCAACTATGCCCCCGTGGGCATTATTTTCGTCAGTCCCGACGGTCAAATTTTAAATTGCAACCCCAAAGCATATGAACTGTTTAATCGTAAAGAGGAAGAACTTTCCCGCCAGTCCGTTTTCAGCTTCATTAAAGAAGAAGAAACCGCCGCACTCAAAAAGCCTTTGAACACGTACGGCAAAACCCGCAACGCTCTTCCAATTTGGAAATTCATCTAACCACACACGCCAAAGAGGCCGTCGTCTCGTTGTATATCAGTGCCATGCAGCGTTTTCACGCGGCCGGTGCTGCTTCTGCCGAAGGATTCGTCTTATACCTGATTGACGCAACCAAGCAAAAAAAATCTTGAGCTTCAGTTTGCTCAGGCTCAAAAGATGCAGGCGGTCGGACAACTGGCCGGCGGGGTCGCGCATGACTTTAACAATCTTCTGACTGCCATGATTGGCTTTACCGATTTGCTGCTCCAGAGACACGGCGTCGGAGACCCCTCTTTGCCGACTTGATACAAATAAAACAAAACGCCAATCGGGCGGCCGGCCTGGTCCGCCAGCTTTTGGCCTTCTCCCGCAAACAGCCGCTGCAGCCGAAGCTGATAGACATTACCGAAAACTTTGCCGAACTCAGTCATATGCTCAAACGGATTTTGGGCGAACAAATCACGTTAAAATTCCGTCACGGCAGCGACCTTGGCTTTATCCGCGTGGATCCGGTCCAGTTTTCTCAAGTTATCATCAACCTGGCCGTAAACGCCAAAGACGCCATGGAAGGCAACGGCACCTTAACAATTTCCACTCATACGGACGTTTTGGCGGAACCTTACCAATTTGGCGACGATACCATCAAACCCGGCGAGTTTGTCATAATCGATGTCAGCGACACCGGATGCGGTATTCCGCCCGAAAATATGAATCGTATTTTTGACCCGTTTTTCTCCACCAAACAAAACGTCGTCGGTTCCGGAACCGGACTCGGCCTGGCTATGGTTTACGGTATCGTCCGCCAGACGGAAGGCTTTATAAAAGTCGACAGCGAAGTCGGCCGCGGAACTACTTTCTCTATCCATCTGCCCCGCTTTGAAAGCGATGCCGAAGAAGGAGAAACGCTGGACAGCAAAGAAGTGGTTACCGGCAAAGACGGCACTCCCATAATTACCGTTCAGGAAAAAATTGCGGCGCCGGTAACCATTAATCAAAAAATCTTATTGGGCCTTAATGTTTCCAATGCCATTGACCGCAGTCACACACCAACGTCTAAGGAAGCTGAAAACACTCGGATTCTTTTTGTTGAAGACGAAGATTCGGTCAGAACTTTCGGTGTTCGGGCACTTAAGAAAAAAGGCTATGAAGTCGTTGGTTGCAATTCGGCCGAAAACGCCTTGGACTATATGGAAAAAGACCCCAATTTCAATATGTTGATAACAGATATGGTTATGCCCGGTATGACCGGCGCCCAGCTGACCAAAATCATTAAAGACAAGCTTCCGGAAATCAAGGTTATCCTGGCCTCCGGATATTCGGAAGAAATCGTGCGGCAGGAACTCGACAATTTTGATGATTTTGACTTCATCACCAAACCCTATAGCTCGGCGACTTGACAGCAAAGGTTTTTGATGTCTTAAATAAAAACGTTAAAGGATAAGCATGAACGGCAAAACGGCACATAACACAACACAACTGGCGCTTGATTTTCCTCACCGCCCCAGTCTGGGTAAAGAAGATTTCCTGATAGCCCCCTGCAATCGGGAAGCCGTTGCCATGATTGATAAGTGGCCGGATTGGCCTTATCTTTGCCGTATGCATATACGGACCTGAAGGCTGCGGCAAAACGCATCTGGCCAACGTATTCGCCAACAAGGTTGCATTGCTCACCAATTATCCCTACCGGATACCTTTTGTTAAAGCCCGCAGCATTACCATGCAAAACTTCCGCCCTCTTTTTGCGCAACACAATTGCCTGGTTATTGAAGAGCTTGATGAGAGTGTTAATCAGGAAGCCCTGTTTCACCTTTATAACCTGTATCGTGATGAAGGCGGAAACATCCTCTTTACCTCTGACCGCGCACCCGCTCGTTTAAATTTTTCCCTGCCTGACTTGCGCTCGCGAATGAACATCGTTCCTGCCGTGGAAATAAAGGAACCCGATGATGAACTGCTGTCCGCTCTGCTGGTCAAATTGTTTATGGACAGGCAGATTATGCCCTCGCCAGAGCTCATTTCTTACATCCTCAACAACATGCAGCGCTCTTTCGCCTATGCCCGTCGCCTGGTTGCCGAAATCGATAATATTTCATTGGCGCGCAAACGTGCGGTGACCATAGCTCTTGCTCGCGAGGCTGTTGCCGTCCTCAACGACAATCATCAGGGCGAACTGTTCGCCTAACGGCGTTATTACATACAATAAAAAAAAGCTCCTTGCAACGAGGAGCTCTTTTTTTGGTTAAACCTAATAATTACGACGCTGAAAGCTGAATGGCTTTCATTATTTCCGCCGCAGGAAGGACGGGATTTCCAAATTCAATCGGTCTTCCTGGCGAAATTCATCGTCAGAAAAAGAAGGAGATATCGGTTCTTGCACACGTTCCATCTCTTTTTGTTTCTTACGGTTTCTTTTGGCGATGGAGAAGCCGGTTACCCGCTCGATTAAAGTCGGCGTATACTCTTCTTCCTCATCATCGCTGACAATCAATTCTTCGACTTCTTCCTGTTTTTTGGGAACAATTACCGAAGGATTGTGGTTCGAAATAATTCAGGCTCTTCTTCAACCGTGCGGATTGAACTTTTAGCCTTAAACACGTTTTCATTTGAAGACAGAATGTTCTCCAGCTGGGAGTTTTCATTCACGTCGTCAGGTTTATTAATAATAGCCTTGAACAAAGATGAAGCATTCGGCATCTCAGAGATTACATTAGATTTTTCCAAACTGTCAAAATCATTGAAAACCTCTTTAGGTTCCGCCTCAACCGAAACCGCAACGCTGACTTCTTCCTCTTCAGGTTCTTGCTGCAGGGAAACTACAGTGGCATTATCAATAATATTTTCAACTTCTGAAGCAACACTTCCCTTCAGAGCCGAAAATTTCTCCAAATTGGTCTCGATCACCTCATTTGGAGCCGAAGGAGCGATCACTTCCTCCGTAAAACTTTCCTCAACATACCGCGGCGCCGGTTTGGACGGCGTCGGAGCCGTTCTCTTAACGGCGTTTTTCTCATCAATGCCGGTGGCTACGATAGACACCCGGATTTTTCCGGCCAGAGATTCGTCAAAGCTTGAACCGAAAATGATATTGGCATCTTCATCGACTTCTTCCTTAATCCGGCTTGCCGCCTCGTCAATTTCAAACAGGGTAATATCCGAACCGCCGGTAATGTTAATCAGGACGCCTTTTGCGCCATGCATGGAACAATCGTCCAAAAGCGGATTGGAAAGGGCCTGCTCGGCAGCTTTCACCGCCCGATCTTCGCCTTCGGCCTCTCCCGTTCCCATAATAGCCTTGCCTTTGTCTTCCATAATTGACTTGATGTCGGCAAAATCCAGATTAATCAGTCCCGGCATCATCATCAAATCGGTAATCGAACGGACGCCGGCATATAACACATTGTCCGCCATGACAAATGCATCGGCCAGAGTTGTTTTCTTGTCGGCAATGCGAAAAAGATTCTGGTTGGGAATAATGATGATACTGTCGACTTCTTTCGTGAAATTCTCAACTGCCGTTTCCGCAGTTTCATAACGTTTTTTTCCTTCAAACTGAAATGGCTTGGTAACCACGCCGACCGTCAAAATGCCTTTGGATTTTGCAATTTTGGCCACCACCGGAGCCGCACCGGAACCGGTACCGCCGCCCATGCCGGCCGTAATAAATACCATATTGGCGCCTTCCAGTTCCTTTTCAATCTCAGCCTGAGCCTCTTCCGCGGCAGCTTTTCCGACTTCCGGACGGGCACCTGCGCCAAGTCCCTGCGTGGTTTCCAAACCCAGCTGTATTTTCCGGCTGGCTGTAGAGTTTTCCAAAGCCTGAGCATCGGTGTTGGCAACAATAAAATCAACGCCTTCCAGATTCTGAGCAATCATATTGTTAACGGCATTGCCGCCGCCCCCGCCGACGCCGATAACGGAAATCCGCGGCTTAAGGTGCATAACTGTTTTTTCTGGTACGGCTAATTTGATTGACATGGTATTTCTTACTCCCAAATCCTCATATTTCTCTATTTACGCTCAGCATAAATCACAATACATTAAGGTTTAGTTACTAAAGAAATTTTTTTGCATAATTTTTATAAATTTTTACCCGTGCATCCAAACGCGCAAATACCTCTTCGGCCGGTTGAACGGACAAAGGATGTTTAATGTGTCAAGGATAAGCTAGAAATTAGATTTCAGCCAGGAAACGACTTTCCCAAAAGCGCCGTAGTCTCCGTTGCGGCTGGGCTTATTGACAATTTTGCTGGGCTTCTTTTCCGTATAGTTAGTGCAAACAGCAACAGCCCCACACAGGTCGAAAATGACGGATTATACAAATTGTCGGGCAGATTGAGAATATTCTTTGGCCGTCCCAAACGCACCTGCTTGTCCAAAACCATGGAAGCTACTTCCCGAACCCCCGCCAACTGCGAAGCTCCGCCGGTCAAGACTACCCGGTGGCTGGAAACATCCGCCAACCCGACCTCAGCCAGTTTGCGGTTAACCATCTCAAAAGTTTCTTCGATTCGCGGAGTAATAATGCTGATAAGCTCTGCCCGCGGAATTTGTTTGATACAGCTGTCGTCTTCCTCGCCGACCGGATAAACGTTAATCGTTTCCTCACGGTCCTGTGTCGTCAGAAAAGCGCAGCCATGCAGCGTTTTCAACCTTTCCGCATGAGAAAAGGAAGTCGTCAGACCGAAAGCGATGTCATTGGTCACGTTATTACCGCCAACCGGCAAAGAACTGAAATAAACCGGATACCCGTGTTTGAAACTGGCAATGGAAGTTGTGCCGCCGCCCATATCGACAACGGTTGCCCCCAACTCGCGCTCGTCGTCCACCAGACAGGCCAGCCCCGACGCATATGATGAAAAAGCCTTTCCTGCGATTTCCAAATGTGCGTTTTCAATAACCGTTGACACGTTGCGGAACAAGATGTCGGGCACCAAACCCAACAAAATATTCACCGAAAGCGTCTCACCAAAAATATTTCGCGGGTCCTTAACCTCTTCGCCGTTATCCAGACGATAATTCGTCGGCAGACAGTGAATCAGCTCACAGCCTTCAACGTTAATCTTGTGAATGCCTTTTTCAATGACCTTGGTCAAATCGCTTTCGTTAACCGGACGGTTTTTGTTAAGCGTAATCGTTGAATCTTTAATGACGCTTTTGATTTTGTCTCCCGAAACGTTGACAATCACACGGTCAATCCGTTCATTGGCCATTTGTTCGGCAGCTTCAACCGCGTTACAAACCGACAAGGTGGCCTGATTAATGTCGGTTACAATGCCGTTTTTAATCCCTTGGAAGCATTATACCCGTATCCCACAATGTTAATCCTCTTATCGCGGCTGATTTTGGCAATGACACAACATACCTTAGACGATCCGATGTCTAAGGCGGCTATGGTTGTCAGTCGGTTAAAAGAATGCGTCACAGTTTTACTTCCTTGCCTTGAGTTAAGTTTTGCGTTCGGTTTTTTTATTATTAAGCTTTAACCGGCGGCTCACCGCGCGTCTTGCGGAGTTTCACCACTATTTTATGCGGTAATCTTAAATCGATGATGGTTAATTTACGTTTAAGAATCCCCTTGGTCTCGTTTAATTTTAACAATTTTTTCCAGGCGTCTTCAATATCCTCCTCGGGAAGCTTGACCGTAATCCCCTCCTTGATGTCATCCAAAATCAGATTCCAACGCCGTTGTGAGATGAAATTGGCCACTTTTATCCGTTGCAGATAAGTATCGCCGTCATCCTTAATTGCCTCCAGCAAACGCTTCAGGTTTTCAGGAGCACCGGCACCGACAATCAGCAAAATCGGTTCCTGAGTTCGGAAGTTGGCGTCAATCACCTTGCCGTCGCCGTCAATAGGATAAAACTTTTCGTTAATCTGCCAAATGGCGCGAACTTCTTTTTCTTCCAGATTAATATTGATTACGTTTGGAAAAAAGCTGCGGCGGACATTGGCCGTCTTGACCCAAGGCAGGGTTTCCAGCTTCCGTTTAATGTCGTATACATCGATTTTAAGCATATTGTCTCCCCGCTTAAAATCGACCAGCCTGTTGATTTCGTTCAAAGTCGTCCGTTTGCGGCCGGTTACCACCACATCGTCAAGCGTCAGCCCCTGTGTTCCCGCCCAATCGTAAAACTCCTCTTTTACTTCCTGAATCCGTTTGTTGACCAAATCGTTTTTCAGGGTCAGAATAATCCCTGCCAACAAAGCGATTGTTCCGAAAATAACCAAACCGCCGGCCAGACGGTAAGGCCATTCCCGTTCCAGTCTCAAAACCTTTTCCCCAGCCTGAACGACCACCGGCTGCGGTGAAATATTTTCAACCTCGTCAGCCATTTATTTATGAATACCCATTCTTTTGATTTCCCACTCCAGAGTAATTGAAGTGTCGTCTTTAACACGCTGGACAATCGTCTCGCCTAACGTCTCCAAATCATGCGCCGTCGCATTTCCCGTATTAATCAAAAAATTACAGTGCTTTTCGGAAACTTTGGCTCCGTTAACCCGCAAATCGGCGCAACCAGCCTTTTTAATGAGTTCCCAGGCTTTCAGCCCCTCAGGATTTTTAAATGTCGACCCTGCCGTTTTTCTCATTGTGGGGCTGAGCCTTCATCCGGTAGTTTTTCTGCTCGTTTATCAGCTTCAGCGTCTCAGAAGGATCTTTGGGTTCCGTTCTCAGCGTCAGCGACGTGATCACCAATCGTCCGGAAACAAGCTGCTGCGGTATGACAACGTCAAATCTTTGGCAGGAACCTCACGGATATTTCCGGTTCCGTCGACAATCGTCGCCTTAACCAGCACATCCTTAATCTCCTTTCCGAAACATCCGGCATTCGTTTTGATTGAACCGCCGAGATGCCCCGGAATGGAACAAAGAAACTCCAAACCGCCCAAAGCGTTTTCCAGCATAATCTTTTTTCAAATCGGCATTGCGCATTCCCGCGCCGCAGGTGAGCAGCCCGTCTTTATCCAGACTGTGGCGCTTGTAATATTTACCGTCCAGTTTAATTACCACGCCCGGAATCCCCCCGTCGCGCACCAACAGGTTGGAACCGCCGCCGATAACCACAACCGGAAGATTATACGGCTTGGTCTTCATAAAAAGCTTAAATCCTCGTCGTCCGCCGGATAATACATAACCTCTGCCGGACCGCCGACCGCAAACCAGGTGTGCTTTTGACAACGGAACATTACATACGTATCTGCCGCGAACTTCCGGCAGCAAATCAACCAAATCGTTTTTCTTTGACTTAAATCCGAACATAGCCCACCCCCTGTTTATATAGTTAACGTTTAGCAAGAATATTTTTTTCAATCGCATCTGCCAGCCGTTTGGCGGCATCTTTGATACCGGCCTTTTTGCGCGGTCCGACATCTGCTTGAGTTTATCATAATTACAGAATAAATCTTCAAGAACGGCTTTAAGTTTTTCGACCGTAAACTCATTTTGTTTAATAAGCAGCCCGGCTTTGGCATCAGCTATTTCCTGCGCATTTGACGTCTGATGGTCGTCTGCGGCAATCGGCAGCGGCACCAATATGGACGGCACCCCGGCGACCGCAATTTCCGAAACCGAAGACGCCCCTGCCCGCGAAATAATCAAATGCGTTTGACTGTATAAATCTGCCATATTGTCAAAAAAATGCTTTACTTCAACCTCAGCCCCGCAAGCGGCATAAGCTCCGGCAATCAAATCTTCGTCACCCTTGCGGCACTGTTGGAATATTTTAAGCCGTTTGCGGATTTTCTCGTCCAGATTTTTTACCGCTTCCGGAACAACCTCTCCAAAAACCTTTGCTCCCTGACTGCCGCCCAAAATCAACAGCTGCATTTTGTCTTTTTGCCCCAGTTCGGGATAACTTCCCTCCCCGACGGTTACGATATTCGCCCTTACCGGCATTCCCGTCAAAACGCTTTTGACGCCCGCCGGAGCAAACTTCGTTTTCTTAAAACTCTGCGCAATTAACGTGGCATACTTACTCAAAAACCGATTAGTTCGGCTCATTACCGAGTTCTGCTCATGCAAGACCAAATCCACGCCTGCCAGCAAAGCCGCCATTGACGCCGGAAACGAGGCATATCCGCCAAACCCGACCACGCAGGCCGGCTTGTCTTTAATCAGGACATACCCTGCCTGCATAATGCCGATACAGGTCTTAAACAGGCTCTTTAATTTAAATAGCTTTGACTTGCCGACAATTCCTCCCGACCAAACTGCTATATTCGAAATTTCTCCCAGTTTTCCCTTATAGTTGTCCTTGCCGCGCGCATCCGTAATCAAAGCCAGCCGGTATCCCCTTGCTTCCAGTTCTTCGGCCAGCGCTTCCGCCGGATAAACATGGCCGCCGGTACCGCCTGCGGTCAGAATAATCAAAGGCTTTTGTTTGTTCTTAGTACGTTTCATCTTTATCCTCCGCATGCACGTTCTTACGCGTTATCGCCAGCAGCATTCCCATTCCTAACGCCGTCGCCAATAAAGAAGAGCCGCCGTAAGAAATAAACGGCAATGTCATTCCCTTGGTCGGCATCAAATGCATCGTTGAAGCCATATTGATGATGCCCTGCAGGCCAAAACTGGCTGACAGCCCCGCTGCCGCCAAAATAATAAATAAGTTATTATCTTTACAAGAGATTAGCATCGCCCGCACCACAACACAAGCATATAATGCAACGATAGCCAAACACAACAGCATACCGTATTCCTCGGCAGCCACCGCAAAATGAAATCGGTATGAGCATCGGGAATATGCATTTTAACCACGCCTTCTCCCGGCCCCATTCCGAAAAGATTACCGTTTTGAAAAGCTTCCAGCGATTTTTTGACCTGAAAACTGAGATTGTTTTCGGAGGCCATAAATTGCTGAAAACGAACCTGTACGTGCGGGAACATAAAATACGCCGTTACCAACAGCCCCACCCCGAGCAGCCCGAGCACCGTGACCAGCACCAATGACAAGCCAGAAAGAAAAAATTGAAACAGCCAGATTGCCGACATTACCATCGACATCCCCACGTCCGGCTGCAAAAGCAGCAAAATCAGCGTAAAGCCGTATAAACAGATAGACAGCAAATCGCCGGGAAAATCCCGGTATTTTTTCTGCCCCTCAAACAACCATGCCGCCACTACCGCAAAGGTCGGCTTGATAAACTCCGACGGTTGCAGCGAAAAGCCGAAAATCCTGATCCAGCGCGAAGCCCCTTTGGTTTCTTCCCCCCAGAACAAGGTCATAATCATTAACGCTATGGTAATCAGATAACCGATTATTGCCGTTCGCCGTACGGCCTTAAGCCCCTGCATCGACAGAAAAAGCATCAGACCGTATGCCAGCGGCAGAAAAAGCAGCTGCCGCTTGATAAAATGAAAACTCCCCACGCCGATACGGTTGGCAACAGAAGGGCTTGCCGAAAAGTTTAAAAATATTCCGATAACGATGATTAAGGTAATCAAGGTCAACAGCATCTTGTCAACGGTCCACCACCAGTTGGCAATAATACTCCTGCTGTTTCGCGAAAAATTAATCACCGTCGTCTCCCTACTTCACCTGCAATGCCGTTAAACCGATAACCAGCAGAACCGCCGCAACAATCCAAAAACGAATAACCACTCTGGTTTCCGGCCATCCCAGCTGTTCAAAATGATGATGTATCGGTGCCATTCTGAAAAATCTTTTTGCCGCCGCTGTAACGGTAATATCACCTGAATCATAACCGACAATGCCTCAACGACAAAAATACCGCCGACAACTGCCAGCAGAATTTCCTGTTTCACCATAACCGCAACCGTTCCCAGCAAAGCGCCCAATGCCAAAGATCCGGTATCTCCCATAAACACCTGAGCCGGAGCGGCGTTAAACCACAAAAAGCCCAGACAAGCACCGATAACCGCGGCGCAGACAACCGCTATTTCGGCAGCCTGGGGAATAGCCGTAATGTAAAAAATTCTGCACTATTCCGGAGCCGCAAATATAAGCGACAATCATAAAAAAGACAAAAGCGGCAATCAAAAGCCCTGAAGCCAAACCGTCAAGACCGTCGCTTAAATTAACCGCGTTGGAGGCGCCGACAATAACAACCATTGCAAACGGAATATAGAACCAGCACAAATTGAGCGCCAGTTGTTTAAAATACGGAATGGTAAGAACATAACGGCTGTTTTCCGGCGTTTGATACGTAATCACCGCAACGGCGGCTATTGCCGTCGTAAACTGTAAAAACAACTTCATTTTGGCACTCATTGCATTAGCCGTTTGTTTGGTTACCTTAACGTAGTCATCGGCAAAACCGACAAAGCCGTATACCAGCAGCACCACAATTGCCGTCCACACCCAATGATTGCTCAAATCGGCACACATCAACATTCCCAAAACGGAACTTCCCAAAATCAGCAAACCGCCCATGGTCGGCGTTCCTTTTTTGGTCAGCAGATGCGACTGCGGGCCGTCTTCGCGAATGGGCTGCCCTTTTGCCTGATGATGCCGTAAAAAGTCAATCAACCTTCCGCCAAAAGCCAAAGAAACGATTAATGCGATAAAAAAAGCCATAAAAGCCCGAACATAAACGGTATTAAGATATTCCGGCGCCGAACAGAGATTAAAAAGATACTGCAGCATTTTTCACATCCCGAAAAGAAAATTTAAACTTGTTTTTACTATAAAGCCGCAAATCTAAAATAAGTCTTAAAGACAACGCAAATTACATAACTTTTTCAAAATTCCGCCTGAAATTTTTACAACCGAAAAAACCGCCTTAAAAGGCGGTTTTTCCTTTAACTGAAAACGGGCTAATCCCGGTACAGGGAACTCTGCTTGTAGTTTTCGATCGCATGCCGCATAATCACGCCGATAATCGCGGCTACCGGCACGGCTATCATCAAACCGAGGAACCCCAGCAAAACGCCGCCGGCAAGCAGGGCAAACATAACCCAGACCGGATGCAGTCCCACGGAATCTCCGACCAGTTTCGGGGTCAGGAAATTTCCCTCGATAAACTGTCCCACCAAAAAATACGCCGGCCACTTGCAAAATCTGCATCATATTGTCAAATTGGGCAAACGCAATTGCCATACTGACGACAAAACCGAAAATTGTACCCACATACGGAATAAACGAGATGATTCCCGCCAGAAAACCGACTAAAACGCCTAAATCCAGCCCGACGATATAAAGGCCGACGGCATAAAAAGTTCCCAGCAAAACGCAAACCGACAACTGTCCGCGAATGAACGATGCCAAAATACGGTCTATTTCCCGGGCTTGCTTTTCAATTGACTTTTTCGACTGCTTCGGCAGCAGGCTGTCAACCTTGGCGACAAAAGTGTCCCAGTCGCGCAGCATATAAAAAGCTACGATTGGCGTAATCAACACCAGCGACAAAAATGTTAATCAGGGCAAATCCGTTGGTAATGACGCTGCGCATAACATTCCCCACCAACTTCAGACTGTTTGCCATATTGCTGCGAATATAGTCGCGAATTCGTTCCGGTTCCAAACTCGGTATCCGTTGCTGGAGCTCGTTTATAACCGGTTCGATTTTTCTGGCGAACGACGCCAGATAGTTCGGCACCGCACGAATAAACTGTCCCAGCTGCTCGTCAATAATGCCAAACAGCATCAAAACGGCAGGCACCGCGATAATCACAACCAAAAACATTACCAGCACCGTCGCACAGGTACGGCTCATTCCCCATTTTTCGAATTTAGAAGCCCAGGGGTCAAGCAGATACCCGATGACAATTCCGGCGACAAACGGCAGCAAAACCGAACGCAGCACATATACCGCAATGCAGAACAACACGAAAATCGTCAGCCATATCATCCAGTTATGCGTTATTTTCTTGCCGTGCATCATCAATCCAGCTCCTAAACTTTTTCAAGAATAAAAAATTTGTCGCCCTCAACCAAGTTATAAGACTTGTCCCTCAGGGCATACAGCAGCTTTTCATGCGACCCGACAAACAGCAGACGAAACTGCGCTTTGTTTGTTCCCATCGCCTGCATCTCAATGTCTTTGACATAAGGTATTGAACGCAGCATACTTTCTGCGGCCACCCATTCACGCAATGATGAAAAGTTATACATAATGACGGCGGACGATTCTTGGGCACCTTCCTTAAGATTCTGTTGGCGCACCTGGCTGTCGAGATACTTTTTCGGTCTCGTCGACGGCAGCGTTGAACAATTCCATACTGCCCGGCGTACCGATAACCTTTATGGTTGTGGTGTTGCCGCTGTAAGACGTAGCCTGAACCTCCAAACCGTCTTCCGTATAAACCGCATCCAACACATAAACCTCGTCGGCGCCGTTAACCCGCATCAGCTTGTCCAAAGCGGGCCCGTCGAGAGCCTGCGCCTTGTTGGCGTCGATAATCGAATAATTGGTGCCGCTGGTCGGCAAAGGTATCAGGGTGACAACCATGCCGCCCCGGGCGCTGTCCCATGCCTGACGCCACAAATTGCTGCTTTCCCACAACATCGGCGCATCGCTGGAACTCTCCCTGAAAATAGGAATAATCAACACCCGCGTATTACTCTGAATCAACAGCGGAATATCACGTTCCTGCATATACTGACGCAGCATTCCTTCATTCAAAACCACCCGCAAATTGGCAATATAACGAACATTGGAAGTTTTTTTCGCTGATAACCAAAACTTCTTTGATAAAATTGATAAGCTGATCATCCGTCATCGCGGCAAGTCTTGCGGCCCCTTCGCTGGTCGTAATCCGTTTTGCCACCTCCACGATTGCGGCTCTGTTTGCCTCGCTCATGGCCCGTTCGCGAGCCAAAGACGCATTGCTGTCCGTTACGTCGACGTTAATCTCAACTGCAAAACGTTCGTCTGCTGCCTGCGCAGGAAACGCCGCCAGACACAAAAGCAGAGCTGCCGCCCAATATGCCGTCCTCAGAAACATTGCCATCCCTATTCAAAAATCTCGATTTCGCTGAAGAAAAAGCCGACTTCGCGTTTGGCACTCTCGGCAGAATCCGAACCATGAACGGTATTCTTGTCAATAGACAAGGCAAACGTTTTGCGAATTGTCCCCTCTTCCGCCACTGCCGGATTAGTCGCCCCCATAATTTTGCGATAGCGGGAAACCGCGTCTTCCGCTTCCAGCACCTGAACGACAACCGGAGCGGACGTCATAAAGTCGACCAGACTGGTAAAAAACGTCTTGTCTTTGTGCTCGGCATAAAATTCTTCCGCCTGAGCCGGAGTCAGATGGATTCTTTTTCTGAGCGATAATCCGCAGGCCGGCTTCTTCAATCATTGCATTGACCTTGCCCGTAATGTTGCGGGTTACGGCATCCGGTTTAATAATCGACAGGGTTCTTTCCATCTTTACCTCCTCGGGAAAATTGTTCAGTCGCAAATTGTCTTTGCCGCCATGCTATTACACTTTACTAAAATAATCAAAAGTTTTTATTACACAATTAATACTTTTTAATAGACTTTTGCCGCCCAGGGGAGTAATAAAGAGTAAAATTCAAAAACTTAAAAGGATTAAATCATGTTAGAAAGCACTTTTATCAAAGATGTTCTGGCGCGCGCCAAACAACATTACAAAACCATAGTCCTTCCCGAAGGCGAAGACCTCCGCGTTCTCAAAGCAGCCCACATCATAAACAAAGACAAAATCTGCAAAATCATAATTCTCGGCGACGAAGCCCAAATTAAAGCCGACTTTGCAAAAAACGGCTGGGACCTGAGCGGAATTGAATTAATCAACCCTGCAACATCCCCTCGTCTGGAAGAATACGCGTCTTTATTGTTTGAGCTCCGCAAATCTAAGGGAATGACCGAAGAAGAAGCCAAAAAAACGGCATTGATACCCAACTACTTCGGAACGCTGATGATTAAGTCCGGCCATGCCGACGGTATGGTCTCCGGCGCCAATCACTCTACGGCCGACACCGTCCGTCCCGCACTGCAAATAATCAAATCGGCCCATAAAGACCGTGCCGTTTCCTCCTTTTTTTGGTAATGGTCTCCAACGACAAACCTTATGTCTTCTCCGACTGCGCCATCACAATCAACCCTTCGGCCAAAGAGCTGGCGGACATTGCTCTGGAAACATCGCTTTCTGCTGAAAAATTCGGAATTGAGCCCAAAGTCGCCATGCTGTCTTTCTCAACCTACGGTTCCGGCAAAGGCGAACAGGTGGACAAAGTCGTAGAAGCAACCAAGCTTGCTAAAGAAGCATTGCAAAGCGATGAATTCAAAAATATGAAAATTGAGCTTGACGGTGAGCTCCAGGCTGACGCGGCTTTGGATATGGTCGTTGCCCGGAAAAAGCACCGGCCAGTCACGTGGCCGGCAATGCCAACGTCTTGATTTTCCCGAACCTTGAAGCCGGAAACATCGGCTATAAACTATTGCAGCGCCTCGGCGGCTGTGAAGCTTACGGTCCTATGCTCCAAGGATTGAATGCTCCCGTCAATGACCTTTCTCGCGGCGCTTTCGCAGAAGACATTGTCGGCGTCATAGCCATCACCGCCCTTCAGGCTGTCAAATAACCACAACTAAGGAACTACGCAGAATGACCAAAATTTTAGTACTGAACTCCGGTTCTTCCACTCTCAAATACCAATTGTTTAACGTCGACGGCAGCGATTATAAAGTCGTCGCCAAAGGCAATGCCGAACGCATCGGCCGCGACGCTTCTTTCGTCAGCATCAAATACGCCGACGGAAAAAAGAAAGAGGTTTCTGTTAACCTGCCGGATCATAACACCGCTCTGAACGAAGTTCTAAAACTGCTTCTTGACGGCGTTATCGGCAATTTGAACGAAATTCATGCTATCGGACACCGTATTGTTCAAGGAGGCTCCATATTCAAGTCGTCAGCCTTGGTAAATGACGAAGTTATCAGCCAGATTGAAGAATTGGCAACTTTGGCCCCGCTCCATAACGGTCCTGCCGCTTTGGTTATCCGCGCCGTAAAAAAAGAGCTTCCCAACGTACCGCAGGTTGTTGCTTTTTGATACCGCATTTCATCAGACCATGCCGGTTGAAGCTTATACTTACGCCTTGCCGGAAGAACAGCGTACCAAATACAAAATCCGTCGTTACGGCGCTCATGGAACGTCGCACAAATTTGTTGCCGAACAAGCTGCCGAAATTATCGGCAAAAACAGCAAAATCATTACTTGCCACATCGGCAGCGGCGCATCCATTACCGCAGTCAAAGACGGCATCTGCGTCGATACTTCCATGGGCCTGACGCCCTTGGCCGGTATCGTAATGGATACCCGTTGCGGCGACATCGACCCTTACGTTCCGCTATACATTATGAAAACGCAAAACCTCAGCATCGACCAGGTAAACGAAATGCTTAATAAGAAAAGCGGCAATATGGTCTTGGCGGCTACAGCGATTCCCGCGATTTCGAAGCCGCTTATCTCAGAGGCGAACCTGCAGTCGTAGACGGAATGAAATGCTACATCTACAGCATTGTCAAATTTATCGGCGCATACATTGCCGCCATGGGCGGGGTTGACGCCCTCGTCTTTACCGCCGGCGTTGGTGAAAACTCCGGTTTGGTTCGTAAACTGATTTTGGAAAAATTGAGCTACCTCGGCATCGAAATCAATAACGGAGTCAATAACGCCACTCATGGCGATTTTGCCGAAATCACTCAGCCCGGTTCAAAGGTTCGCGCCTTTGTAATCCCCACCAACGAAGAACTGGTTATCGCCAAAGACACCGTCGCTTTGACCAAATAGCTTGTTGCTGACTATCCTCAAGCCGCCGTAAAAACGGCGGCTTTTTATATTATTTAGTCCATACCGTGCAATTAAGTGTTTCTCTTTAATTTCTTTGTTATAATAAAAAAACTGAACCTGTGGGTTCCGGTATTAATTATTTAACAAAGGACGGTGTGACATGAAGTATCTCAATTTTATTTGTTATTCTCTGTTATTGATGTTGTTATTCAATACCAGTTCTCTTTATGCCGCACCCCCTTTGGGTGACCACACAACACACACACCACTGTCGTTAATGCCGGAACCCCTCTCCGGGTCTCACGACACGCTCAAACTTGCCGCAACCTGGTGGCTCCCAGACTGGCAGGGCAGTCGTTCTTCCCGCGGTTCTGCTGACGACGGCGGCGGGGACATTGTCAAAGACGATTCCGATTGTATGAAACATTACAATCTTTATGCAACTTGCCCTTCACCTAAACTTTCTACCGGCGTGGTTCATCCCGTCGCCGGAATGACCTGTCAGAAAGGATGTATTTGCCCATCGGAATACAAATATACGTCTTCTAACTGTTCCGGAAACTATACCGTTTCCGGCGGTTCTTGTGACGGAAAGTATAATGATTGTGTCTGCAAATCCGAGTTCAAATACAATTCTTCCAACTGTTCAGGAGAAAACAAACCCAGCGGAACTTCCTGCAACGGTAACTACAACGGCTGTACCATTCGTCCCGAATGCACCGTCTCTTCTAAAGACTGTACTTACGGATGCGCTGGATACAACTCCTGTGACCGGTGTACCTCCTGCAAGTCCAATCCCGACTGTGACGTTTCCGACAAATCCTGCACCTATGGCTGTGCGTCTTACAACAGTTGTTCGAAGTGCACCTCCTGTAAATCCAACCCCGATTGCAGTGCGACGGCGGTTTCCTGTGACTACGGATGTGCCTCGACCAACTCCTGCGGTATCTGTACCTCTTGTTCGGGCAACCCGGATTGCGATGTTACCTCAAAATCCTGCGATTACGGTTGTGCTTCAACCAATTCCTGCGGAAAGTGCACCGAGTGCAAATCCGAACCCGTATGCAATTCCAGCTCTTCAAACTGGTGTTCCGTTCACTCCACTTGCCACGGTGACTGCTGTTCTGACGGAAGCATTAAATCCTGCGACACCAGATGCGGCGGCTCCGGTTGCAACACCGACCCTTGTTCCGGTGTTTCCTGCGGGTCTAACGCTTATTGCTCCGGTGGATCTTGCTACTGTAACTCCGGCTATGAGGGCAATGCCAGCTCGGGATGTACTAAAATACCGAGTGACCCTTGTACAGGCGTAACTTGTGGAGCCAACGCTTACTGCTCAAACGGATCTTGTTTCTGTAACTCCGGTTATGAAGGCAATGCCGCCTCCGGATGTACAAAAATTGAAAACTGTACCTATACGACGACGGCATCCAGCTGTTCAAGCCAGTGTAAAAACGTTGGGTCTTCTTCTTGTACCAAAAACGGAACGACCTATTACAACGGGTGCGGTGCTTCCAAATGTTCTTCCGGTTACTCTTGCAAAAACGGAAGCTGTGTCCGAACCTGTACGGCGGAAACCTGCAGCGGCTACACATTGACATCCTGCCCCTCAAACGGCAGCTGTTCGTCCTGTACCGTCAAAAACACCGATTGCTCAAGCGGTGCTACAAAATATAAACTTGACAGCTGCGCTGAAGGATATCGTAAAGACGGCAACAGTTGCACGTTTATGTGCTCGGGATACATGGCAACAAAGGCGTGCGGCTTTGGTTCTTATGGCGACTGCGGTCCCGGCGGCGTTTATTCGACCTGCCCTTATGGCAGCTGCTACGTCAAATGCAACACCGACACTTGTCGTAATTGGGGCTATTCTGCCTGCTGGGCTAATACCTCGGACCGTTGGTGCCTGTCATGGCAGACATTGATATCCTGCCCGCTGACCTCGGTTTGCTATAAGTGTGTAGATAAATAAAACAAAAAGCCCCGCTCAACTGAGCGGGGCTTTTTCAGTGACAAAAAATTAAATCGGCATAGACATTATGGTGTTATAAGCTTTAATTGCAGTATCCCGCACCGCGACAACCGTCTCTAACGCCGTTTCAGCATTGGATACAGCCAGAACAACATCCTGAATATCTGCTTTACCCTGAATTCCCTGAACGGTCATCTGCTCTGAAAACTTATTCAAATCAACCGTATTTTCCACGGCCGCCTTAACCATATCGCCAAATCCGGCCCCTGACGACGCCTGACTGGCACCCGTACCTTCAATTTTTGCGGCACCGGCGTTAATCCGCCCCAAAGCCTGCTGATAAGCGTCCAATGCACTGGAAATATTGTTGATCACGTTTGTTCCCCTTTATAAACCTATTTCAAAATGTCCAACACGCTGGAATTCATATCCCTTGCGGTTTTCATCATATTCATATTAGCCTCGTAAGCCCGCTGAGCTTCTTTCATATCCATCATCTCAATCAGCGGGTTAACGTTCGGCAAAGACACATAACCCTGAGCGTCTGCTCCCGGATGATGCGGGTCATATTTCTTGTCAAACTGGGACATGTCCTGAACAATCTTGTCAACCCGAACCATTTCTGCCCCGGTTTCCTTGTCCACATAATTTTGAAAGCTGACCACCTGACGGCGATAAGGTTCTCCTCCCGGAGTCGTCGAAATCGAGTCGGCGTTTGCCATATTTTGGGCAATAACTTTCAGCCGTTCGGCCTGAACTCTCATTCCTGAGGTTGCGATATCAGCACTGACAGATAAATTTCCGGCCATTTCTCAATCTCCTTATGCGCTGATTTTGGTGTTCGCCAGCTGAATCATCGACTTGTATTTGTTGTATATCGTAATCATCCGCTTATATTCACTGCTGGCTTTGCTCGCCTCGTTCATTTGCTCTTCCAAGATGACACCGTTGCCGTCAATTGTCAGGGCCGAAGTCGGTTCCGGCGTATAAACTTTAAGATTATTGCCAAAATTGGCTCCGCTCATATGTTTGGAGTTTGTAAGCTTAAGAGGCATATTGGCAACCAGATCATTGCCAAAGTCAGGCTTTTCAATGTCTTTAGGGAGATACCCGGGCGTACTCGCATTAGCAATGTTTCCGGCCAGAACTTTCTCCCGCGCCGACAAATACTGCATATTCTGCTCAGCCATGCTGAAAACTGAAAGGTTTTTCAAATCCATTGTAATTTCCCCATTTGAGTTATACGTCCCCACGTATAACGAACATGCAAGATATGTGCCATTTAAAAAAAGCTCTTGCCAACCACCATCTTAAGCTCTAGAGTAGTAACAAGACACTTAAAAGGATGGTTTCCATGTCTGTTGACAATAATAACTCAAAGCAGCCAAATGACAATGCCGATTTGGGGTTTTCCCCAGATTATGCGGTTGCACTCGGTTATGACAAGGAAAAACACAATGCCCCGACAGTTCTGGCCAAAGGACAGGGACAAGTCGCCGAAAAGATTATTCAGATTGCCTTGGACAACGATATCGAAATCCACCGGGACGCCGATTTGCTTCAAGTTCTAAAAGCGGTTGACATTAACGAAGAAATCCCGGTAGAAGCTTTTGCCGCCGTTGCAGAAATCATTTCATACATCTACCGGCAAAACGGCAAAGAGATTTAGCTCAAAACTGCAAATGAACTTTCTCAAAAATTCGGACAAGAAGACAAGCGGCAGCCAATTGCCGGTTCGTTACGCGAGCTTTTCGAGAACCGAGATGAAAAATCCGTCCGTCCCTGTCGACAACGGCGAAGTTTTAAGATACTTCTCGGAATGATAAGGATAAGGTTGGTTGATTTTCTTTTCCCACAAATCCTTCATATTAACGGGCATAAATTCCGGATGAGCCGCCAAAAAAACTGTCGATTTGCTGCTCGTCTTCTTCGGCCAGAATGGAACAGGTGATATAAATCAACCGACCGCCGGCCTTGGTTTTAACCGCCCCGGTCTCCAATATCTCGCGCTGGGTTTTGACGATTCCTTTCAAAAAGGCCTTCGCTGAGGCGAAACTTTCCGTCCGGAGCCCGCCGCCAGGTTCCCGTTCCCGTACAAGGAGCATCAATGACAAAACGGTCAAAATCCCGATCGCTGTCCGCAACCAAATCCGTCAGTTCAATGTTTTTACGCCCAAACGCTGCAAACGCGGCTTGATAGCCTCCAGCCTGCGAACATTGACGTCATGGGCAAGAATATGCCCCTGATTGTTGAGAATATGCGCAAACATCAGGCTCTTGCCTCCCGCACCGCAACAATAATCCATGATTTTATGCTCGGGTTTGACATCACACAAAATTGCCGCCAGCTGCGACGCCTCATCCTGAACCTCAATCGCCCCTTCCTGATAAGCGATGCAATTGCCCAGACTGATACGCTCGTTAATCCTGATGCCATAAGGAGAGTACGGCGTCGGAACCGCTTCGATGCCCTCTCCCGCCAACTGCCTGACGACATCTTCCCGATTTTAAAATTAACCCGAAAATCAGCGGGAGCCGGATGATTTAGCGCCTTACACAACGCCATGTCGTTAATTCTGCCGTAAAGCCATTGCGGACATTCCGCCTCGACAAACTCCGGATACGGTTTATCAGAAAACGCGTTGAGCCAGGCTAATTCTTCAGTATTCAAAGCAGCCGGCGCATATTGCCCGCCGTCAAAAATTTCATTCAGATTTTCTTCTCTGATTGCGGCCAGCCATACTTTTCGCGGCTCCTTGCTGCCGGCCTCAAACTCAAATTTTAAACGGTTGCGCACGATTTTCCACACCCAGTCGGTAATAAAACGGCGGTCTTTTGAACCAATATATTTCCGGGCCCGCAGATATTCGTTGATAATGCCGTCCGCCGGCTGTTTATCGGCCAAGACAGCTGTCACCAAATCCAAAACAGCCTGAAAACGCGCACTTGTCTGCATAACTTAATCCTAAAAAATTGTTTTGCACCATCATATAAAAAAAATCCCCCAGCAACCGCTCTTGGAGGACATTAACGAAATAATTAAAAAAGATACCAGCGAAACTGTTTCGGCTGCATCGCAACACTGTGCCCCCTGACTGTCTGTCAAAGCGCTTTCCCCGGCTTCCTGATATTCAACATAACCGCAAACCAGCCACAGCTTTTTCCAGCACGCTACCAAATAATTGGTAAAAACGGTGCGAATGTCTGCCGTCAGATGGGAGTGCGTTTCCCTCAGAAGACGAGAAAACCAGAACTTAGCCTGTAATTCTATCGTCACCTTGGGAAAAATCCAGAGTCTCGGCTCGCCGAACGGAACGTAAACCGCCGTATAGGGAAGCCCTTTTTCTTCTACTTCCAACAACCACAACAGTTGTTTTTGCGTAAAAAGCTCATCTTATACCCCATAGAGTTATAAGCCAGAGCATAATCAAAACGCAGGGAAGCCTTTTAAGGTTGATTTCCGTCAGGGCATATCCGGCATCCGTAAGCGGTGCTTCACAGATTTTGCGGATAAGCCGGCTCGAAATAACCTTTTTCGCCATTCAATAAACTGTCGTCAATGTCTACATAGTCGACAGTTGCCTCAACGGACTTGATAAAGCATGGTCTTTGTTTATACATCATAGTACGAGTTAATAATTGTTTTTTGATGAACGCATACTATGGAGAACTAAGAGAAAAGTCAAATTTTATTTTAAATCGGATTCCTGCAACAATTCAAAAACGCGGTCTTCCGTCCGCGAGAGTTTCTGCAAACATAACCGCCGGCCGTACCCATAAATCAGGTTCTCCGTCCACCCGGGAATAAACCACCGGCGCCTCCAAAGTTTCGGAATGTTTGGCGACACCGACAACACGGTAGATATGCCCTTTGTAGTGGCGATAAACATGCCCGCCTCTATCATAAGCCAATCCCCCCTTGCCGTACCGGCCCAAACGCATCTTAATTGTCGGAAGAATTGCTCTTTGCCCCGATATCCCTGAGCCACCAGATAAGTCTCCGGCGATTTCTTTCCTGCTGGCATCCGGCTTAAAATGCCCGACTTTGGCAAAATTCTTTTTAACGTCGGCCAGCAACGTCCCCTCGGCGCCGCCCTGAAAAACCTTGGCAATAAAAATTCCGCCCGGAGCCAAAACTTCTTTGGCAAACTCATATCCCAGCTCCACCAGATTAATGGTACGAAGATGATCGGTCTGCTGATGGCCCGTCGTATTGGCTGCCATATCGCTCATAACAATGTCCGCCTCGCCTTTCAGCAAAGCTTTAAGTTTGTCTGCCGCATCAGGTTCGGTAAAATCCTGGCGAATGATTGTCGCTCCGGCAACCGGCTCGGTTTCCAATATGTCAATGCCGACAACCTGTCCGGTTCCTTTGTTGCGCTGAACCGCCACCTGCGTCCATCCGCCGGGAGCACAGCCCAAATCCACAATCGTTTTGCCTTTGCCTAAAAACTTGTATTTTTCATCCAGCTGAATCAGCTTAAAGGCAGCACGCGAACGATACCCCTGGCGTTTGGACTCCGCCACGTAAGGATCGTTTAACTGGCGGGCCAGCCACTGGTTGGAAGACTTCTTTTTAAACTTGGCCGTCTTGACCCGTACCGTAAGATTATGGCGTCCGGTAATCTCTTTGGCCGATTTTGTCAGTTTACCCATTTTTAACGTCACCTTCAATCAACTCTGCCACAATGCCGTCTTTGGCCGTTTTCAACGAAGCGACCACTTTGTCAAGCCGTAATCCGTCGCAAATCGTTTTATAAATAATGCAGCCGGCAATAAAAAAAATATAAGAACGTTTGTCGCCGATATAAGGGTTGTCGGCCATCTCAGCCCGGCTCATGGCAAGAACGCGGCCGATTGCCTCGTCCATTTCCTCCTTGCTCATAACCAAACCGTCGGCCTTATCGCGGTCATACATTCCAAAATCATTTATCATCGAGATTAAACGCAACGCCATGCTTGAGGTTGCCACCCAGCAAATTTCCTCATGATAATTGTCCAATGCCGAATTGCGGACAAAAGCGTCAACGTAAGACTTGATTTCCCGTGCCAGTTTACCGGCATTTTCCGGCGTATATTCCACCAGTTCAAAAGCTTCTGAAGAATTACGCGCTCCCCACGGAATAGAAACCGTATGCAAAATCTGCGGATTGGACGTGTTGGTTGCCAGGGTTATTTCAGTAGAACCGCCGCCCATGTCAAACAAAACCACATATTTCGTTTTTCCCTGAACATGGCTGAGTGCCCCTTTGAGATTTAACCGGGCCTCCTCATAAGCGTCAATCACCTCCAGCCGAATCATCGACTCCCCGTAAACTTTGCGGATAAACTCTTCGCCGTTTGCCGCCATCCGGCAGCTGGCCGTGGCAATCGCCCGGCATTTGACGATATTGTAACGGTCCATAATCTGCTTAAAATCATAAAAACACTTAACCCCGCGTTCAATCGCTTCGGACGTAAACGCCATGTTCTTATACATCCCTTCCCCCAGGCGGGTAGACACCGTCTCCTTGCAGAGTTCCTTTCCGTCCTGATTGCAAATTAACAATCGGCAGGAGTTGGTGCCCAGATCAATTGCGGCGTAACATTTATCGCTACTCATTTGCTGCCCCTTTTATCTGCTCATTGTTAAAACTGTTGTGTACCGCGCTGCGGTTACGGTTAAAAAGGATGGCGATTCTTGCGTTTTTTTCTGCGAAAAGGTTTCTTGGTCGAATGCATCATATCCAGCAGAATACCCTCGCGAATACCCCGGTCCGCCACCGTAATCTCCGCTATCGGCCAAAACGAACACAGCGCTTCGATAATGGCGCAGCCGGCCATGGTCAAATCGGCTTTCTGCACGCCGATACAGGGGTGCTTCTTACGCCCCTCGTCGCCCAAACGTTTAATTTTGGCAATTGCCCGATCAATATCCTGCTTGGTAATCGAAATGCCGTCTACCGCCGAGCGGTTGTAACGCGGCAGGTTCAAATGAACGGCGCCCAAAACCGTTACGGTGCCGGAAGTACCGATAATCTGAATCTCCTGATTGGCAATCGCTTCCCGAATTTTATACTTGTTCTCAAAGTCAGCCAATATCTTATGCGTCCGCTCGATAATCGTGTCATAAGCCAAATCCGTCATTTCCTGCTGGGGAAAAGCTTCGGAAATCGTAACCACCCCATAAGGAAGCGAGACAAAGCCCTCAATAAAAGTATTGCCGCTGTTGGTCGTCCGTGCCAGAGAAATTTCCGTAGAACCGCCGCCGATGTCAAACACCAGCGCCCGCTTGATGTTACGGCTCAGCAACGGAATGCAGCCGACAACCGCCAAACGGGATTCTTCTTTGGAAGAAATGATTTCGATATTAAGACCGGTTTCTTTTTTCACCAAATCAAGAAACTGCTGACAGTTAACCGCCCGCCGGCAGGCCGCCGTCGCCACATAGCGAGACTTCACAATCGGAGCATACTCGGCCAACACCCCGGAACATACCTTAAGCGCGCCGACGGTACGTTTGACCGCTGCACGCGAAAGTTCGTTGTTGTTTATAATACCTTCCCCCAGACGGGTAATCTTCGAAAAAGTCTCAACAATTCTGAAAGACGTCGGGGTCGGAGTCGCAATAACCAACCGGCAGGAATTGGTGCCTAAGTCAATAGCGGCATAATTCGGAGCCTGGCTTTGTTGGGCAGATGGCTGTGATAATTTAGCCGGCGGCTTGCTTTTTACTTTTTGATGCCATTTTTGCATTTATTTTATTCAATCTGCTCTAAAAATATTCTAATTGCAGCGAATATAACCCATAAACGGCGCCGATACAATATTTTTTCAGCCAGAAGAAATTTTTATTGAAGATTAGATGCCGGAGACGACAACTGTACGAAAACGCGCCCTCGCCGCATCTTTGGCAAAACGAAAACCAAACGAAACTTATTCGCCGTAAAGCTCAATCCGAACCTGAGTCCTCAGCTCGTCTATGCTGATCAGCTCTTTTTCTCGTTCTCAAAATGCCAATACACCCACCGTTGCAGGCAGAGGTATTCTGAGCAGCCGCACCAACCTGATGGATTGACCCTTCCATCAACTCGCTCTTAACCGTTCCGTCGGAACGAACCACGGCGCAATGTTTGCGTCCGGCATCATAAAGGATGTCTCCCGGAGCCAGCAAACCGCGCTCGACAACATTGCCGAAAGGAATACGCGGCAGGCGCTTTTTAGAACTGTATTCCAGACAAATCTCATTGCCGACCACTTCCACCGCGTCAATCCGGGCTTGTGCACCCGCAACGTAAGAAGCGTCTTTTTCAATACCGATAAAATTGCGTCCCAGCTTCTTAGCCACGGCTCCGGTCGTACCGGTTCCGAAAAACGGATCCACAATAACGTCGCCGACTTTGGTTGAAGCCATAATCACCCGATAAAGCAAACCTTCCGGTTTCTGGGTCGGATGCAGCTTTTCGCCGTTGTCCGCCTTAAGGCGCTCTTTGCCTGTGCACAACGGAATAGACCAGTCGCTGCGCATCTGGGTATCTTCATTAAGGGCTTTCATCGCCTCATAATTGAAAGTATATTTGGAATTGGGATTTTTGCAGGCCCAAATCAGGGTTTCATGAGCATTGGTAAAGCGAGTTCCCTTAAAGTTCGGCATCGGATTGGTCTTGTTCCAGATAATGTCGTTTAATATCCAGAAACCCAAATCCTGCAAAATATAGCCGACGCGGAAAATGTTATGATAGGAGCCGATAACCCAGATAGCGCCGTCGTCTTTCAAAATACGGCGGGCCGCAGCCATCCATTTGCGGGTATATTCGTCATAAGCGGCCAGGCTTTCAAAACTGTCCCACTCTTCATAAACGCCGGAAACATTGCTGTTGTCCGGACGGGTCAATGCATCGCCCAACTGCAGATTATACGGAGGATCGGCAAAAATCAGATCAACCGAATTTTCTTCCATCTGGTTCATCACTTTAATACAATCATCGTTAATAATCGTATTAAGCACTTTCTTTGTCTGCATTCTGCTCATATCATCAACCATAAAATTGCAAGAGTAAAATTCAATAGGCCTAGTATGGTAGATATTTGGTTATAAATTTATTAACAAGATTCAAAAATTCCGCCTCAAAAAGCAAAAAGCCGTAGCACTTTGAAGTACCGCGGCTTTTTTGAGCTAAATAATTTTTCTTACGGATGAACATTGCGCATCCGGGAAATTTTTCTCCGATTTTAATCTCGGATGCATAGCTTTGATTATCGGCAAACATTCGCTGCAATCGTTTCAAAACGCCATAATCGTTCACCTTCTCGATAATAAAAGGCAGCAGCGCGTCGCGATTGGAAGCGGCATTGCCATAAATCAACACGTAAACCTCCAGCCAAAACCGGATGTTCTCATAAAAACATCCTGCCTTATCGGCCTCTACCGTCAATTCCTCCAGCTCGCCCAGCAAGGTTCTCTTTATCTCAAGATATTCCTGCTGCTGTTTTCTGTTGCCGGAAATTCCCCAATGGATAATTTCTGCTTCCTTTTCGCGTCCCCAGAGAGAAAAAAGCTTCCAAACGTTCAAACCACGTACATTCCGATTTTCCGCCCCCAAACTGGGCTATCACGTCACACTCGCGGCAAAAGTTTCCCAAGACCAGAAACTCCCGCAGCTTTTCTGCAAACAAACCGTTACCCATACATGTAAGTTTTTTAATTAACATATTCTGTTCGGCAACCACTTGCTTTTCACGCAGACCGATTTCCCTGTCACCGTAAACAACGCTTCCGTCCAGAACCCGCTCTTCATAAAAATCATCGGCATCGGGATCATACCCGTTGTCCGGATACAAACCAACACCTCTGACACCGCAACATAAAACGCATTGAGCGTTTCCTCCGGCAGAGAAAAAAAACGAACAAAGCGAAAGCATCTGATTGACAGCCTTGTTAAAGGCAAAAATGTCAAGCACCTTGCGGCGCTCTCTCAACTGCCGGCAGGCATTCGTCATCAATTGAACATGCCTTAAAAAGTCTTCTTTCAAAACTCCTGCATCGCTTTCAAATCACCGCGCTTTTGCAGCCGGCTGAAAGTCTGCATCCATTCTCCGGGTTGGCAAGTCTTCAGCAAAGCTTCCGATTGGTCAACCTCTTCTTGAAAACGAGCGGCATAACCGCGCCATGTAAAAAAATGTGGTTATAACACCGCGCGATAAGTTCCGTATTAACAAACTGTACCGCAATTTCAGATAAACTAAGATGTCCCATAATCCGTAAATTTTAATTATAAAAAACAAATAATCTCAGAAAATTTAAGCTATTATAGACAAAACAGGACATTTGTCAATGCAAGACTAACCGGCTTTCTGCATCATAATTTCCTGAATGGGACGATATGACTTGCGGTGTTCGGGCGTTATGCCGTACTGTTTCAGGCCTTCAATATGCGCTTTAGTTCCGTACCCGGCATTTTTTTCAAAGGCATAAAACGGATATTTCAGCGCCAATTCTGCCATCAGACGGTCACGATAAACCTTGGCAACAATCGAAGCCGCCGAAATCGACATTGATTTTGCGTCGCCTTTAACCACGGTTCTACTCGGACAAACAAAACCTTTAGGATTCTGATTACCGTCGATAATTGCCGCTTCCGGTTGTTCTTTCAGCGCTTCGACAGCTCGCCGCATTGCCAAAAAAAGTCGCCTGTAAGATGTTAAGCGCATCAATTTCTTTGGCGCTTGCCTGACCAATGCCGATAACAACCTGACCGCGGGACTCCGCCTCAAACAGCTTTTCATATAAGGCCTCACGCTTTTTGCCGACAACTTTTTGGAATCATCCAGCCCTTCCAGCAAAAAATGCATCCAAATGACGGTCTTTGATAATCACGGCTCCCGCAACTACCGGACCGGCCCAAGGGCCTCGTCCGGCCTCGTCAATTCCGGCAACCGTTTTGTTAATGCTGCTCTCGATTTCAAAATCTGGCATAAATACTCTCCCTCATAACGTTTTTTATACTTTTAATCCCAAATTATGCCGCTGTCAAAAATTTTTTCCGTCCACGCCGCACAAATAACTATCCTTTTTGTTTTTTGTTATAATAAAACTCAGGAACAACAGGTTCCGGGGTTTTAACTGTCAAAGGACGAAAACGATGAGATATTCAAGTTTATTGGCTTTGTGCGCGTTTATGCTCTGCTTAAAAGCGCCGGAGGTGAGAGGTGAAATTCTCGCCGTTCACACCTATGATGTAATGACACACACCGCACTTCTTCCGAAACCTGTTGCTTCCGACAACACCTTCTCACTTGCCGCAACCTGGTGGCTCCCAGACTGGCAGGGCAGTCAGGGCTCCCGCGGTTCTGCTGACGACGGCGGCGGGGATATTGTCAAAGACGATTCCGATTGTATGAAACATTATAATCTTTACGAAACTTGCCCCTCGCCCAAGCTTTCTACCGGTGTGGTTCATCCCGTCGCCGGTATGACTTGTCAGAAGTCTTGTTACTGCCCTTCCGAATACATCTATTCTTCTTCCAACGCGCGGGAGAATATCAAGTCTCCGGAACGGCCTGCGACGGTAAGTATAACGCTTGTTCCCCAAACCCTGCACCTCCGGCGGATATTATGCCGAACAGCAGACCGACCGTATCTGCTCTGCCGTCACTTACGGCGGAAGAACCTGTTATTCCTGTTATCAGCCCCAGTGTTCTGCCGGAGGCTATGAGACCGCAACCAAAAAGCGGCTATCGCTGTTCCGCCGTTGCTTATTACGGCAGAACCTGTTACTCCTGCAAAAATGACACTTGCCCGTCCGGTTACGGCAAATCCTCCTGCGGCAGCGCCTATCATCAGACCGGAACGGCCAAGACCGAGGCCGGGTCAACCTGTTATGCCTGTGCCGAGCACAGCTACTCCTGCCCCAACGGAACACAAGCTTCAAGCACCGGAATGATAACCCGGTGGCCGTCAGCAAAACCTGTTCCTGTGGTGCCAAATCCGGTTCCTGCTACAAAGAAGGACATTCTCATTCTTACAATTGCCCGAGCGGATACTCGGCAACCAATTCATGGGGCGGTTCAGCCCAGACTGCTCCCAAGACCTGTTCCTGCGGTGTTGCTTCGGGAACCTGTTACAAAGCCCCGGCGCATACCCACAGCTATAGCTGTCCCAGCGGGTACCAGGCATCCAGCTGTTCATCCTCTCAGACCCAAACTGGGACAACTTCTAAGGTTTGCTCTTGCGGCGCTGCTTCCGGCACCTGCTATAAGTGCAAGGGTTGCTCTTTCTCAAACGAATGTCCTGGCTACCTCTTTGTTAGCTGTAACTATGGCATTATAGCTTCTTGTACAGCTTGCGGTACAACAAAATACAAATGTAGTCTATCTCCATCTGGAAGCAGTTCTCAGAACAAATGCAACAACTATGCGGGTATCTGTCGCCAACGTTGCAATGCCGTCGGTTATGAAAACTGGGATCACACGGATGGCGGCCGACCAGCACAATACTGTGCTATGGCATCCGAACAATAAAAAAACCAACCCCGGGACTCAACATCCCGGGGTTTTTATCGCATACATTTCAAAACAGCCGCTAAATTTGCACTTGTATCCCGTCAGACGTAATCTCGCAACGACCGCCTATCGGCAGTGTCAACATCGGCGTTGTATGGCCGAAATCGACATTGGCAATCACCGGAAGTTCCTTTAATTGGGGAATGGAATTAACGATATACTCCAACTTTTCGCGGGAAATTTCCGATGCTTTTTGAAACCGTCCGATAACGACCGCCTTGACGTTGATAAAATCAGGCTGATAGGCCAAAGCCTGCAGCTCTCTTAAAAAAGTCGTATCATCTCCGGCCGAACCAAAACAATTTTCAACAAACAATACGGTATTCTTTTTTAAATGCCGGACGATAAGGCGATCCCAGCAGCAAATCAAACGTTCCCAGATTGCCGCCGATAATCGTACCTTCGGCTTCGCCCTTATGGATTGTCCAATACCCTTCATTGGCAATAAAGTCTCGCTTGTTCTGGTCAATAAACCACAAATCGTCGCTCCACTCCTTTGACGGTTCAACAACATAGCCGCCTTTGCCGCAGAGCATATTCCGGACGTGTTCCAGCGTATAGTCAAACCCCCGGGCCATTCCGAAAGAGCTGTAATGCGGCCCGGAAAACGTCACCAACCCGGTTTGTGCGTAAATGCCATTCAATAATGCGGTAATATCGGAAAAGCCGCAAAAAATTTTAGGATTCTTTCTAATCAGTTCATAATCCAGAAACGGAAGCAGCTGATTGGAGTTGAAACCGCCGATAATCGTAAAAATCGCTTTTACTTCAGGATTGGCAAAAGCCTCGTGAATATCCTCAACCCGGTCAGCGATGGAAGACGTCCCCATCATATCCCAGTTGTCATCCGTCATATGTTTGCCGAAAGTCACTTTAAGTCCCATCTCGCCAAAGCGTTTCAGCGCCGTTTCGCGACTGTCGGCACCGATGATTTTAATCCCCCTCGACGGTGCGACCACTCTGATTTCATCACCTTTTTTCAAAGGCGCCGGAATAATTTTCTGCATTGCATTCCTCCTCAAAATTAGTTTTGTATCATAAAAACACCTTTTCAAAATTCTACAACTATAATTCTGTTGCAATTAAAATTCTGCGGCCTTAATATCAGAACAAAACAAGAACATTTAGGAGTCTTCTGATATGAGTTTTGGTTCTCCCGCTGCCGATTATGTTGAGCCCAAACTGGATCTCAACCGTCTGCTCGCCCCCCACCCCGTGTCAACTTATTTTCTGCGTATGGACACCGACCGCCTCCTTGCCGAAGGAATCAAAAAAGGCGACATTCTGGTAATCGACCGCAGTTGTCCGCCCCGCCCGGGAAAATTTGTCGTTGCCGAAACCGGAGGAGAGTTCCGGGTCGTACGATACGTCTCCCGTCCCGCAACCGGCATCGCCTGCGGCGTCTGGGGCGTAGTAACTTCCGTTATCAGGCAGCTGTCATAATGTTTATGTTGATTGACTGCGACAATTTTTGTGTCTTGCGAACGTATTTTTCAGCCCAAACTGAAAAACCGTCCCGTTGTTGTGCTTTCCAACAACGACGGCTGCGTCGTTTCCCGCTCCTACGAAGCAAAAGCGCTTGACATTCCGATGTGTTGCCCGTTCTTCAAAATCGAAAACTTTTTCAAACGCAACAACGGCATTGCCCTCTCCTCCAACTATGAACTTTACGCCGATATTTCCCGCCGGGTAATGGCTTTGCTGCGCTTCCGTTTTGGAGAAATCGAAACCTACTCTATCGACGAAGCCTTTGTCAAAGTTTCTGACCGCAACAATTTTTTCACGCTTGCCTCCAATCTCCGGCAGGATATCCTGAATCAGATTGGCATTCCGGTATCCATAGGCATCGCAAAAACCAAAACCTTATGCAAAATAGCCAGCAAAACCGCCAAAAAAACTTCAAGCTCTGCCAGCTTACAACCGAACCGCTGCTTTCGGAAACTCTCGCGGCAACAGACATTCAGGATATCTGGGGAGTGGGAAGACGCCTCGCCTCCCGGCTGCATTGCCTCGGAATATTCAACGGTCAGGAACTGGCGCACGCCCCGCTGAAAATGATTCGTACCGCTTTCGGCCTCCCCTGGAAAAAACGGTGCTGGAACTAAATCAAACGCCCTGCTTGGACATAGAGCCGCCGGAAATGGCCAAATCCCTGATTTCATCGGGAAGCTTTGAAGTCGAGATTCAAAACTACGACCAACTTAAACAAAATCTCGCCGAATTCGTGGACTGTGCCTGTTTGCGGCTGCGTCGGCAACAGGCTCTAGCCAACGGTATCTGGACCGAACTTCACAGCAACCGTTTCAACCCCAATCGTCCCCGTTACGACAATGCCCGTTTCATCAGTCTGGATCAGCCCTCGGACAACACCGCAGACTTTATGAACGCAATGAAACGGGGATTAGACGCCATCTACAGACCAGACTGCTGGTATAAAAGAGCCGGCGTAACCTTGGTTGGCCTGGAAGCGGCGAATTCCGGACAGCAAAACTGGCTGGTTGACCGTCGTCGCATTGAGCGGGGACACGCTCTGATGCAAACTTTCGATGAAATCAATCGCAAACACGGCCGTAAAACCATTTTTTTGCCGCCCAGACGCCCAAAGCCAAATCATACCTCAAAAGGGAATTCAAAAGCCCCAATTTTACCACCTCTTGGAACGAACTGCCCAAAGCCACCTGAAATTAAGCCAGCGGTGCATCCTTGGTACAAAAGAACCAATCCTGACAGTACAGTTCTGCCGGCGTCTTTTCAATCCGCTCGTACATCGCCTGGCTGTCGGACGGCGCCCCGGCCAAAACGCTTTCTCCCGGTTTCCAGTTCGCCGGAGTGGCAACCCCGTATTTATCGGTCGTCTGCAAAGCTTCCAGCAAACGCTTTATTTCTTCAAAGTTGCGCCCGGTAGACAACGGATAGTAAAGAATAGCCCGGATTTTGCCTTTCGGGTCGACGACAAACACGGCGCGCACTGCTTTGGTATCGCTTGCATGCGGCTGAATCATCCCGTACTTCTTTGCCACTTCCATTTTCATGTCGGCAATAATCGGAAAACTGATTTGCTGCCCGGAATAATCGTTAAAACGAATACGTTCCTGAATATTTTTTATCCATGCCAAATGCGAACTGACGCTGTCCACCGACAATCCCAGCAGGGCCGTATTCAGCTTTGCAAAGTCATCCGCCAACGCGGCAAAGGTCGCCACTTCGGATGTGCAAACCGGTGTAAAATCGGCAGGATGAGAAAACAAAACCACCCATTTTCCCTTGAAATCGTCCGGAAAACTTATTTTGCCCATCGTCGTATCTGCGCTGAAAGACGGAGCGTCATCGCCAATTAACGGCATCTTGTTAAGTTCAATATCAACTTCGGCATCCATTATTTGTCTCCTAAATTAACCATATGACAACTAAATCCTGATATATTCGCGGCAAAGATATTTTCAAGCCGCAAAACATTCAGCCTACTGGAAGAACGGCTTGCTGCAATTATATTAAACCTGCCGTTTATTTTGGGAAAACGAATGAATATTGATATTTACATTGCCGTCACCGGATTTTTGCTGCTCTTATGCGTCTTTGCCAACAAGCTTTCTGACCGCTTTGGCATTCCTTCGCTGCTACTTTTTTTGGCTTTGGGAATGATGGCCGGCATCGACGGCCCCGGCGGCATAAACTTTCAGGATCGCGTTTGACAAATTACATCGGCACCATTGCCCTCATGTTCATTTTGTTCAACGGAGGCCTGCTCACCAACTGGAATTCCGTCCGCAACGAACTTTTCCGCGGGACGCTTCTGGCAACCGTCGGCGTTTTTCTGACCGCGCTGTTTTTGTTCCTGCCGGCGTATTATCTGCTCCGGCTGCCACTGGAAATTTCCCTGCTGCTCAGCGTCATCGTTTCTTCGACCGATGCCCCGGCGGTATTCGCCGCCATGCGGACCTCAAAAATCAGAATCTCGCCTAAACTGAAATCTCTGCTCGAATTTGAATCTGCCAGCAACGACCCGATGGCCGTTTTCCTTTCCATGGCAGCTCTGGCTTACCTGACTCAGCCGGAAATGCAGGTGGGCGAGTTAGGCTCGTTTTTCGTCCGCCAAATGTCCGTCGGCATCATTTTCGGCATGGCATTGGGACGTATCGCCGTACACATCCTGCAAAAATCACACTTGCCTTATCCCGGACTTTATCCCGTCTATGGCATCAGTATCGTCTTTCTGATTTACAGCCTGACCCAGCTGTCCGGCGGCAGCGGAATTTTGGCGGTTTACATCTCAGGCATCATCATCGGCAACAATGTTTTTATGTTCCGCCGTCATCTCATCCGCTTCTGCGATTCGCTGGCCTGGATAATGCAAATCGGAATGTTCCTGATTTTAGGCCTGCTGGTCAATCCTCACGAACTGATAGCCGTCGTCCCCGTGGGCGTGGCCTGCACCATGCTGCTGATGTTCATCGCCCGTCCGCTTGCCGTGTTTGTCTGCCTGTTCAAAAGCAATTTCACCTATTCCGAACAGACTTTAATCAGCTGGGCCGGTTTCAAAGGTGCCGTTCCGATTATCCTGGCCACTTATCCGTTGATGGCCAAAATCCCGGATGCCCCCTACATCTTCAATCTAATCTTCTTCCTGGTTATCATCTCGGTCTTGTTCCAGGGTAAAACGCTGCCGGCTCTGGCTCGGCGGCTACATTTGGAAACCCCGTCCCGAAGGAGACATCAGAATGCCAAAAACACCTAAAAATTTCTATATTTTCCGCCACGGAGAATGTCCTCTGAACGTCAGCGGACGCATTCAGGGACAAACCTTTGACGGAGAATTGACCGAAAAAGGCCGTGCTCAGGCCCACCGGGCCGGCCGCAAACTGCAAAACAAAAACATTGAAATCATCGTCAGCAGCCCGATGAAACGGGCACGCCAGACCGCCGCAATCGTAGCGTCATACGTCAAAGCGCCCATCGTCTTTGATGACCGCCTCAAAGAAGTAAATATGGGAATTGTCGAAGGCATGCATATTTCCGAGGTAGAAACAAAATACAAAGACATTTACCTCAAGTGGCGCGACTGCAGACTGGAAGACACCACAACCCGTTTCGAAAACGGAGAAACCAAAGCCGAAGTCCGGCAGCGGATACTGGAAGTTTTAAACCACTATGCCGAAGAAACCGACTATATCTGCATCGGCGTCTCCGGTCACGGCATTACCATTTCGCAAACGCTGCTCAGCCTCGGAATCAGAAAATACGACATTCCTAACGGTTCGGTCATGCATCTGACCTATCGGGGCCATAACTGGAATTACAACGGATTCGTGGAGGATTAAGATGAAAAACCTGATGCCGCTTTCCTTACGACACGTCTTTGCAAAAGACTTCAACATCAGTCTGTTTGTCAGCTTTTTGCCTCCTCGGGCTCTATCACTATCTTCCGGAAACCGTCGCCGCCTATGATCAGAGCGGCCTCTACCGTCTTACCTTTATTCCTGCCTTCAACGGTTTTCTGACCGGTGCCGTAATGCTTCTGCTCAACCACTATTTTTCCTACCGGCGCTACACCTCCCTTTATTACACCGAAGACAAGAGCAAACTTCTGTTCGTGGCCTTCCTGGCCGGTTATTGCGGGTATCTGATTAGTTTTTCCGTTTGGACGACTTATCTGGTAACGCTCGCCGTCATTTATTTTTCCGTCGCCAAAATACGAAGTTTCATTAACAAACTTTCCGGACTGCTGGCCCACGGGAAAACTGCCCTCGGTTGCCGATGTCGGAAGCTTTTTCAACTTTTTTTCATCTCGCTGATTATTTCCTTTGCGGTAATAAACCTTTCCTTAAACGAACTCTGCCGGGCTGCCGGCTTGTCGGAAGCCTTCAATTTTAATCAGGGAATTGCGGGAGTGGTCGACGCCGTTTATTTCAGCGCCATAACGATGACGACGGTCGGATACGGCGACACTATCCCGCAAACGACAATCGCCCGCGTTTTTGTCTCTTTCGAATGTATTACCAGTTATCTGATGCTCGGGGTTATGATTGGTTTGTTAACCAAAGGCATCAAACCGCGCAAATACTAAAAACCGGGAATGTTTCCCGGTTTTTTTTCTGCTTGTTTAAACTTCCTGAAGCTCAAACAACTCTTTGCCCACGCCGCACAACGGACATACCCAGTCTTCGGGCAAATCTTCAAACGGAACTTCGCCGTCATAAACATAACCGCAAACGGTGCATACCCATTTTTTCCTTCAGTATCAGACATTTCTTTTCCTTTCTGTGTTTTTATAAAATTCTCAAAGCTTTTCATCACGTCATTCTTGAAATAAGAACGATAATCCAAATAAGTGAGAGGCTCATCCGGACGATGCGCGGCAGCGGCACTTTGAACCTCCGCTACGAAAAGCGTATTGCTTTCCAGCGGAAATTTGTGCAAGACCCGACAGCGAAATATTGCCAAATTATCCTTTAGAAAAGGCAAACCTTCTTCTTCAAAATATTCGACATTTTTCCACTTGTCAACATTGCGGCTGGATTGAAAGCCAAAATTAGCCACCACAAAAGGAGAGACGTTCTTGCACAATACCGACAATGAAAATACGCCGTCTTTTTTCAATACATTGTTTGGTGTAACTGCCGTTGGAGCAGGACAAAGCAATGGCGACCGGTTTGTTGGCAACTTGCATGACTGCATCGACAATGCTTCCCGCAAAACGGTTCTCATCGCGCGCGCCTAACACATACAGCCCGTGTGTTAATTTATATAAAGCATCTAAATCCATTTTGCCTCCTCTCCCGGCAGTTACATTGTCTATATAGTGATTTCTCCCGCAGGAGACAAGTGCGCTCCCGCTAATAATGCGGCGGCGGGGTCTCTTCGCTTTGGGGCTTGACCGTCTCCGCCTCGACCAGATTGAGCAGATACTGGTTCTGCTTGCTCAGCCGTTCAATCTGCCGTCCCTGCTCGATAATCACCTGATTCAGTTCATCTAGCATTTTTTCATGATTGGCCAAAGTCATCTCAATCGTCATAAACCGCTCGTCGTCGGATTGCATATTCATCATTTTTTCTCCTTGTTAGAAACTGCAGTTATGTTATCATCAATTCATTAATTTACAACCAGAAAACCAATGCCCCGACAATTAGACATTAATCCCGGCTTTCAAAAAGCCTTCGACACTATTGAAAATACCTCCCGCCCCCTTTTCATAACCGGAAAAGCCGGCGCCGGAAAATCAACGCTGCTCGACTACTGCTGCCGCAACAGTTCTAAAAATCTGGTTGTCCTTGCACCGACCGGCGTCGCCGCTTTGAACGTACACGGCCAAACCATCCATCGCTTTTTTAGTTTTCCGATAAACGTCAGTGTTGAAAAAATCACGTCATTTCAAATCACGCCGCGAGCCAAAAGAATTTATCAAAGATTGCAAACCCTGGTAATTGACGAAGTTTCGATGCTGCGTGCCGACATTCTGGACTGCATCGACGCCTTTTTGCAAATTTACGGTCCCGAACCTCAAAAGCCTTTCGGCGGTGTACAAATGGTCTTTGTCGGAGACCTGTATCAGCTGCCGCCGGTCATTTCCGCTCAAGAACAAAGCTTTTTTGAAAAAAATTACGCGTCACCCTACTTTTTCAGCGCCCGGGCTTTTCGGCACTTAGCGCCGGAAGTCGTGGAACTGACCAAAATATACCGCCAGTCGGACCATGATTTCATTGAACTCCTGAGCCGGATTCGCAGCAACAGCATCACGGATGCCGACGTAACTTTGCTCAACTCCCGCCTCAATGCGACAAAAGCAGAAAACCGTTACGGAAATTTTTGCATCAGTCTGACCACGACCAACAACCTATCCGACAGCATCAACTCCCGCGAACTGGAAGCCCTTGAAGGAAGGCTCCATATCTCGCAAGCGGTAATTGACGGCAATTTTTTCGGCCGAGTTTTATCCTGCCGCCGAAAAGCTCGAATTCAAAGCCGGCGCTCAGGTTATGTTTCTGAACAATGATTCCAAAAATCGCTGGGTTAACGGCAGTGTCGGACACATAGAAGACATCCGGCTCACCGAAGAAGACAAGGTCAAATACCTGCGAATACGCCTGCATGAAAATCAGCGGCTGGTAGATGTCTTTCCTTACACCTGGGAAGTATTCAAATACACCTTGCAAGGCAAGGAAATCATTTCCGAGGTTGTCGGCTCCTTCACCCAATACCCGTTGCGGCTGGCCTGGGCCGTAACAATTCACAAAAAGCCAAGGCAAAACGTTTGACAACATCGAAATCGATGTCGGCCGGGGCACGTTTGCCACCGGACAACTCTATGTCGCCCTCAGCCGCTGCACTTCGTTTGAGGGCATCAGCCTCAAAAAGCCCTTGCGAAAAGAACACATTTTTACCGATTGGCGGATTACCGAATTTATGAACCGCTGCTGCCCCGGCACCCCGCTTTCCGATGAAAACAAACTGCAAATGCTGCTGAGGGCCATTCCCCAACGCCAAAAAACTCGATATTACCTATCTCAAAGCCGATGGCAAAACTTCCCGCAGAATAATTGTTCCGCTTCATATCCGCAACGGCAATCTTCTCGCTTTCTGCACGCAGCGGCAGGAACAGCGGACTTTACGATTGACCGCATTCAAACCCTTTCTCCGGTTTTTGAAGACTAAAACCAGCCTGCCGGCCGCATCAGCACTTGCTTTTTTTCCCGGTTATTACTAGAATAGCCGCAAAACATAATTTTTCTGCAACGACAATGCTTCCGACGGAGAACTGCAATGAAACGGGTATTGGATGACGACTTGGCTTATGAAATTTTATCAGTGGTGGAAGAAGTCCCTGAGGGCAAAGTCGCCACCTACGGACAAATCGCAAAGACTAATCGGCCGGCATCAGAACTCCCGGCTGATCGGCTTGGTCTTACGACGGGCGCAATACTACGGAGATTATCCCTGCCACCGCATTGTCAACCACTGCGGCCGGCTGGTGCCCGGTTGGGACGAGCAAAAATATCTGCTTGCGCGAGAAAGCGTCGGCTTTAAAGACGAACAACACGTCGATTTAAAAAAAATATCAATGGGAATGGTAAAGTCTCTGATATTACCGCTTGCATACCTCCGGTTTTCTGTTAGAATTCTGAACAAAATCAGTATTTTTATTCATATAATTAATGAGGAACAGGAAACGCTGAAGGAGACGTGCCCTCATAAAATAATCCTGAAACTATTATGATTTCCATTAAAATGATGAAAAACGCAGCTCTTCGTAATCTGCAAAGATATGCCACGACCGAACACATTTTCGGCATCGGTATGGCAACGAAAAAAACGAAGCAGCGCTTTCCCAAAAAAACAAATTTCTCATCTGTCAGAACCAATGACCGTGATAACGAAAAACGCGAATTTCTGTTGGACGATGAAGACGATGTTATGTGGGAAAGATAGCGTCACCACTAAAAAGATAACCGGCATCCCATTTTGCCGGTTATTTTTATGCCCACTACTCCAATTTTTTTAATTTTTAAACAAATTTTATATATTTTATAATGGTTACAAAGAAAAATAATAATAATTATCATTTTTATCTTTACCTTATAAATTTATCTGCTAATATAACAACAGTTAATCATAAAGAAAGGAAACTGCAATGAATAAACTCAACGTCTATCTCTCCAACCTTGCCCTCTGGAACGTAAAGCTCCACAACCTCCACTGGAACGTCACCGGCAGAACTTTTGTTCAAATACACGAATTCACCGAAAAAACTTTACGATGAAGTTTTTGAGCAGTTTGACGCTGTCGCCGAAATTCAGAAAATGCAGAACAATATGCCTCTGGTCAAGATGTCTGACTACCTGCAACAGGCAACCCTCAGTGAAATCGAAGCCAAAGACTTTACCCCGGACGAAGTCCTCAAGATTGTTGACGCCGATATGAAGACAATGGCGGCTCTTGCGAAGGAAATCCGTGACGAAGCTGCAGAAAAAGACGATTTCACAGTTGCCAATATGTTTGAAGACTATTTGGCATCTTACTCGAAAAACCTGTGGTTCCTGCGTGCAATGTTGAAATAACGCAGCCTCCCCCTCTCAACAGCCCCCGTCGGGGGCTGTTTTTTATTTTAAAAACCACCCCAAAGAAACGGTTGCATTTTTGTTGCAAATCGGCTAATATCAGGCAAAATTTGCAATTACTATACGTATAATTTTTTAAATTTTTTTTATTATGAAACAATTTCTGATTTTACTGCTGATGTGCTGCACTCTGTCTTCTGCAGCAAAAAAACTCTATTATGTAGAGCTGAAAATTTGGAAAGTAGACAACCTTTCTCTGTTTAACCTGAAAAACGAACGCAATGCTGTCAGTCTTGAACTGCCGCTTGACAAAGACATTTATGCTTCGCTTAAAGTCGGAGACGTATTGCAAAACAACGATGTCTACAAAAGCGCATTTTCGTTTTTTTCCTTCTTTTTTTCAAAACCTTTAGAATACAAGTTGTGAACAAAAGAACACAAAAGTTAGACGATACACCGGAAACCGCCGGCAACCACTGGTATATGGTACGATTTCGCAGCCAAAAATATGATACTTTTTCGCTGAACCTCAAAAAAACGCGCGTAACGCCATCATTTTTGAATTGCCGGTTGATAAAACATTCTATGACAAAATCAGGATGAACCAGAAATTGCAAAGCCGGGACGTTTACCAAGGAGCTTTCGACATCATTCCTGAATTGTTCTCCGAAATTTCAATTACCGTTGAAAAAAACATACCACGGCA